>Ga0302279_10001062_pt1 | contig 40039 bp, 30 predicted proteins | sample III_Bog_N3_3_FD_194541 | JGI IMG/M metagenome (GOLD analysis project Ga0302279, IMG submission 194541) | Peat permafrost microbial communities from Stordalen Mire near Abisko, Sweden - III_Bog_N3_3 | ecosystem: Environmental > Terrestrial > Soil > Wetlands > Peat | place: Sweden: Abisko... | reverse complement strand
GGTGCCGACCCTGACCTTCCTCCTCCTCGCCAACCTGACCATGGTGATCATCCCCGCGCTGCTCATCGCCCGCACCCGCGACGCGCTCTCCCGCAACGAAGCGCGACTCTTCGCCTATGCCTGGCGTCTCCGCCAGCTCCTGCCCATCGAAGCGCGCGGGGGCGCGCTCCCCACCACGACCGCCCCGCCCGCCCCGCGCCACGGGGAGGCGTGCGTCGCCGACGTCTACGAACGGCTCCGTTTGCGCCGGCCGGCGTGACAGACGCCCCTCCGTCGCCTACGCTCCTCTCAGCCGATGCGCAGCCCGCGACCCGCCTCCGTCGCTCTCCCACGCGCACTGATCCTCGTCCCGGCGTTGATCCTGGGCGCCTGCCGCCCGGCCGCGCCGCCGTCGCCACCGCCCCAGGTGGCCCCCACGGCGCCTCCGGTCGCCGTCGCCCCGGCGGTCGCAGCCCCGCTCACGCCGGCCCAGATCGCGGCGCGGGCCACGCCTCTGGTGGTCCAGATCCGCGGCCCCCACTCGCTCGGCACCGGCTTCCTGGTGCGCAAGGACGGGTGGATCGCCACCAATCTTCACGTGATCGTCGGGGCCAGCCCGCTGGTGGTCACCACCACCGACGGCCGCGCCTACCCGGTGCTCGACGTCCTCGCCGTCGACGACGTCCACGATCTGGCGCTGGTGCGCGTCGACGGCAGCAACATGGGCGCCGTCGCGCTCGGCGACAGCGCGCAGGTGCGGCCGGGCGACAGCGTCGTCGCCATCGGGCACCCGATGGGCCTCGAGGACACCGTGTCCAACGGCCTGGTGAGCGCGATCCGGGTGATCGATTCCGTGCGCACCGTGCTGCAGATCTCCGCGCCGATCGCCCCCGGCTCATCGGGCGGGCCGCTCTTCAGCGACAAGGGGGAGGTGATCGGCGTCGTCACCTCGTTCCGCGCCGAGGGGCAGAACCTCAACTTCGGCGTCCCCATCGGGTACCTCAAGGCGATGCTCGAGGGCGCCCACCCGGTGCCGTTCGCGGTGTTCGCCGAGGCCACCCGCCGACCCTCGCGGGCCCTCCCCGCCATCCACCGCGAGGTGCCCCATCACGACGTCAAGCTCCTGGCCGGCTGCTCCGATCAGGATCTGCAGCACGCCGCGCACATCGTCGCCGAGGCGATCGAGGTGGGCGCTCCGGTCTACAACGAGGAGCACTTCGCCGCCTGCTACCACATCTACGAGGGCGCAGCGCTCGTGCTGGAGAAGAGCCTCCCCGCCGCCTGCGCCGGCCCCAAGCGCGCCATGCACGACGGGCGCACCCGGGCAGAGAAGCTCGACGATCCGAGCGCGCAGGCCTGGGCCATGCGCGACGCCTTCGACGGCCTGCTCGAGGTGACCATGCGGCGGCTCAAGGGCAGCCCCTAGTCACGACGAGGGCTCTGCCCTCCAGACCCCCGCGGCGCGGCACGACCTCTGCTTGTTCTCTCCGGGCATGGGGGCGGACGATCTCGCGCGGAAGAGGCACATCCTCACCAGGAAGGCGCCCGCGATCGGCCGCGGCATCTCCACGGGGGTGGTGCTCAAGGACGGCGACGTCTTCCTGCTCACCCGCCCGAGCGGGAGCGTACCGATGAAGGGCCCGCACGGCTTCGGGCTCTACCACCACGACTGCCGCTTCCTCGATGGGTACGTGCTCCGGATCGACGGCAAGGTGCCCATCGCGCTGACGTCGACGTCGGCGGACGGCTTCAAAGGGATCTTCGAGCTCACCAACCCGGAGCTGCCCAGACCGGGGGGACCGACGCTCGACAAGCACGAGATCGCCATCCGCTGGGATCGGCTGCTCGAGGGCCACCGGCTCATGCTCCACGAGGTGATCCGGGTGCGCAACTTCGCCTCCGTGGCGGTGGACATCGGCGTCTCGCTCGCGTTCCGCGCCGGCTTCGAGGATCTCTACGTGGTCCGCGGCCTCTGCGTCGAGCGGCCGGGCACCCTCCACCCGGCGCGCTGGGACGGGGATCGCCTCGAGCTGCGCTACGACGGCGCGGACGGGATCGTGCGGACCACCGGGATCCAGTTCTTCCGGCGCCCCGATCGCACCGAGCTGGACGGGCGTCGCGCGCGCTTCCGGCTCCGCCTCGAGCCCGGCGCAGAGGAGGAGATCGCGCTCTCCATCGCGCTCGCGGAGTCGAGGCGCGGCGAGGTACGCCCGGCGGCGCCGGCGTCACGCCCCGATCTCGCCGAGATCGAGCGCGGGCGGCGCGCCGCGAACGCCGAGCGCACGGAGGGGCTGACCCAGGTCCACACCGATCGCGAGCGGCTCGCGCGGGTGATGGACCGCTCCCTGCGCGATCTCGCCATGCTCCGGTCCGAGCTGGATGGCCAGGCCTACTACGCGGCGGGGGTGCCGTGGTTCGTCGCGCTCTTCGGGCGGGACTCCATCCTGGTGGCGCTGGAGACGCTGGCCCACGATCCCTCGGTGGCCGAGCAGACGCTGCGGCTCCTCGCCCGTTACCAGGGCAAGGTCGACGACGCCGCGCGCGACGAGGAGCCCGGCAAGATCCTCCACGAGCTTCGCGTCGGGGAGCTCGCCCACCTCGGGCTCATCCCGCACACGCCCTACTACGGCACCGTGGACGCCACGCCGCTCTTCCTGGTCCTCGTGGCCCGCCACGCGGCGTGGACGGGGAGGCTCGATCTCTTCCGAGAGCTGCGGCCCAGCGTGGACGCGGCGCTCGCGTGGATCGCCGATCAGGGCGAGTCCCGGGAGACGGGCTTCGTCCAGTATCGCTCGCGGGCGACCGGCGGGCTCGCCAACCAGTGCTGGAAGGACTCGGGCGACGCCATCGTGATGGAGGACGGGAGGCTGGCCCGCCAGCCGATCGCGCCCGTGGAGGTGCAGGGGTACGTCTACCTGGCCAAGACCGCGCTGGCCGGGCTCTTCGAGCGCGACGGCGCGGCCGAGGTCGCGGCCCGGCTCCGGCGCGAGGCCTCGGCGTTGAAGGAGCGGTTCCGGCGCGCGTACTGGCTGCCCGACAAGGGCTTCCTCGCCCTCGCGCTCACGCCGGACGGCCCCGCGGCCGTGCTCTCGTCGAACCCGGGACAGGCGCTGTGGTCGGGGATCGTCGGCGCCGAGGAGGCACGGCGCACCATGGAGAGCATGCTCGGAAGCCCGATGTTCAGCGGCTGGGGGATCCGGACCCTGGCCTCGAGCGAGCGGCGCTACAACCCCGTCGCCTACCACCGCGGCACGGTGTGGCCGCACGACAACGCGCTCATCGCGGCGGGCTTCCGGCGCTATGGCTTCGACGACGCGGCCTGCCGGGTGTTCGAGGGGATCGTGGAGGCCTCGACCTATTTCCCGATGCGCCGCTTGCCGGAGACGTTCTCCGGGTTCGACCGCCGGGACTACGGCGTGCCGGTGCGCTACCCGGTCGCCTGTCACCCGCAGGCGTGGTCGGCGGCGTCCGTGCCGTTCCTCCTCCAGCGGCTGCTCGGGCTCACCCCGGAGGCCTTCGAGAACCGCCTGCGCATCGTGAGGCCGGTCCTCCCCACGTCGATCGACGCGGTGTCGCTGCGGAGGCTGCGGGTGGGGAGCGCCGAGGTCGACCTCGCGTTCGAGCGCGGGCCGGGCGGGCACGCCACGGCGCGCGTGCTCCGCAACGAAGGGGGACTGGAGGTGAGGGTGGAGCGGGACGGCGTGGACCCGGAGTGAGCGCGCGGTGCGCCCGTCCTCGGGGCCTCTTCGGGAGCTGCGGGTCAGCGCCGCGGACGGCGGCGGGACGAGACGGCGATGGCCAGGCCGAGCGCGGCGAGCACGGCGCCGGCCGGGGCCTGCTCGTCTTCGAGCCCGGCCACGCGGCAGCCGCAGCCGCCCTGCTTCGGCGGGACCGCGGGGACCTCGCCGCCGGTCTTCTTCTCCTCGCCGTCCTCGGTCTTGGGTTCCTCCTTCGCGGGCTCGTCCTTCTTCTCGTCGGCCTTGTCGGCGTCGGCCTTGTCGGCGTCGACCTTCTTGGACTTCTTCTCGCCGGCGAAGACCATGGCGCGGCGGTCGACGATGGGGTTGTCGCCCTTGAGGATGATGCGGATGGTCTGGCCCATCTGCACGCCGTCGTCCTCGCGCTTGATCTTGAGATCGTACTCGCCGGCCTCGAAGCCGCGGTCGCGGCGGATGACGAAGTCGAATTTGGTGACCTTGAAGATCTTGCCGGAGGCGTCGGAGAAGCCGACGTCGAGGCTCTCGTTGTTGGTCTGCTGGTTGGACAGCGGCATCCGGTTGATGATCGGCTTCTCCGGCGACTTGTCCGTGAGCGCCCGCTCGTAGAGGACCATCGGCTCGAAGCTGAAGATCATCGGGATGTGGGGGATCTGGGGGACGCTCCCGTAGTCGATGGTGAAGGCGAGCTTCCACCTGCCGTCGACCTCGACCGGCTCGCGGCTGGCGAGGCGGACGGAGACCCCCGCCAGGGCGGGGCGGGGCAGGAGGGCGAGGAGGACGCCGAGGAGAGCGGCGGCCAGCAGGGCGAGGGGCCTGGGGGCACGGAGCGTCGAGCGCATGCCGGCAAGCTACCATCACTGTGCGCGCGGCATCACGATCGGATTCACGCCTTCCGCGCTATCCTCTGCCGACGATGACCTCCCCCCCCGCGAAGCCCCCGGGGATCTCGTCCCTCGACGACGAGGACAGCCTGCCCACCTCGGTCGACGATGGGGGCTCCGCTCGCCGCAGCGGCGGGGTCCGCGTCATCCCCTCGGCGCTGCCCAGCGAGGAGAACGCGACCCTGATCGACCCCAGGGTGCGCCAGGGGGATCTCGCGCTCGATGCGGGGGCCACCCTGGACGAGGGCGATTTCGACTCTCGTTACGAGCTCGGCGAGGTGATCGGCCGCGGCGGCATGGGGGAGGTGCGGCTCGCCACCGACGCGCGCATCGGCCGCAGCGTCGCGGTGAAGCTGATCCGCGCCGACGGGGCCAAGCGCCCGCGGCTGCGCGCGCGCTTCCTCTTCGAGGCCACGATGCAGGGGCAGCTCGAGCACCCCTCGATCGTGCCCGTGTACGACCTGGGGGTGCGGCCGGACGGGTCGGAGTACTTCACCATGCGCCGCGTCCGCGGCCGCACCCTGCACGAGGTGCTCAAGGCGCTCCGCCAGGACGACCGCGCCGTCGCGGCGGCGTTCACGCGCCGGAGGCTCCTCGCCGCCTTCCAGAGCGTGGCGCTGGCGGTGGAGTTCGCGCACCAGCGCGGCGTCGTGCACCGCGACCTCAAGCCCGCCAACGTGATGCTCGGCGAGTTCGGCGAGGTCATCGTCCTCGACTGGGGCCTGGCCAAGCTGCTCCAGCCCGCCGCCGGCAAGGACGGCGCCGCGGCCGCGCAGGAGCGCGCCTGGTTCTACGAGCGGCGCTCCATGGACACCACGGCCGTGGGGGAGGTCCTTGGCTCGCCCGGGTACATGTCCCCCGAGCAGGCGGTCGACTCGCAGAGCGTGGACACGCGCAGCGACATCTTCGCCCTCGGCGCCATCCTCTTCGAGATCCTCACCCTCCATCACCTGGTCGGGGGCGAGACCCACGCGGTCGTCGTCGGCAACACCATCGCCGGCGACTACGAGGCGCGCATCTCGCGGCGCTACCCCGAGCTCGACGTGCCCCCCGAGCTCGAGGCCATCTGCGTCAAGGCCACCGACAAGGACGCGGTGAACCGCCACGCCCGGGCGCGCGATCTCGCCGACGCGGTGGAGAGCTACCTGGAGGGCGATCGCGACGTCGCCCGGCGCCAGTCGATGGCCGGCAAGCACGCCGGCGCCGCCATCGCCGCGCTCGCCGAGAGCGCCGAGGCCCCCAGCCCCGAGGCGGCCAAGGCGGCGCGCGGCCGCGCCATCCGGGAGGTGAACCACGCCCTCGCCATCGACCCGCAGAGCCAGACGGCGCTGCGCACCATGATGAAGATCATGACCGAGGCGCCCACCGCCGTGGCGCCCGAGGCCGAGGCCGCGGTGCGCGCCAGCGAGGAGCTCGCCCTGCGCGCGGTCGCCCGCCGCGGCACCTTCGCGTACCTGGCGGTCTCCGCCAACATCCTCCTGATGGGCCTGCTCGGGGTGGTGAGCTGGGCCGGCCTGGGCCTTTCGTGCGCCTTCTTCCTCGCCGCCGCGGGGGTCACGGCGATCGGCGCCCGGCAGCCCCAGGAGCGCGGCGTGGGGCGGATCATCGTGGCGGTCATCCTGCTCTCTTCGTGCGGGATCGCGGCGAGCAGCATGCTCTTCGGGCCGCTCGTGTACGTGCCCAGCCTCGCCGCCGCCAACGTGGTGGTGTTCGCGGCCGGGGTGGGGCCCCGCTACCGCACCTTCGCCCTGGTGTGCGGCCTCGCCGCCATCCTCGTCCCGCTCGGGCTCGAGCTCGGCGGCGTCGTCGACGCCGGGTGGATCTTCCGCGACGGGACCATCGTCATCGTCCCGCGGGTGGTCGGCTTCCCCGGCCTGGCGACGATGGGCATCCTCACCCTGGCGAGCCTCGGCGCGGTGCTCTTCCCGGTGCTCCTCGTGGGCGCCGAGCGCGACGCGCGCGTCAAGGCCGAGCGCGATCTGGTCCTCCACTCGCAGGCGCTCGCCGAGTTCGTGCCGGCCGAGGCGGGAGAGGTGCTCTCGGTGCGCCGCCCCTCCTGGACCATCCCGCCGTCCGCGGTCACGACTGCCCCTCAGCCGACGCCGACGCCTCCGGTCACGCGCGTCCGCGACTCGAGCTGAACGGCTATGCTGGCGGAGTGACCCTCTCCCGCACCCTCACCTCGATCGGCACCCTCACCCTCGCGCTCGCCGCCGGCTGTTCCAGCACGCGCGCCAACCAGGCCGCGGGCTCGGGCGCCGGAGGCGGGGACGCCGGGACGGGCGGCGCGGCCCCCCTCCCCTGCGGCGCCAGCGGGGTGAGCAAGGGCCCGTGGTCGTTCGGCCTCGACGGCACCAGCGCCAAGCTGCGCTGGGAGGCCTGTCGCCAGGGAGTGACCGGCACGGTGACCTATGCTCCCGAGGCGGGCGGCGCGCCCCTCACCGCGGAGGCCGTGGAGAGCTCGTTCACCACGCTGAACACCTACACCGCGATCCTCGATCCCAGCGTCCCGCCCGACCTGGCGGGCACCTGGTACATGCACGACGTCGCGCTCACCGGCCTGACGCCGGCCACCTGTTACACCTACCAGCTCGCCGCCGATCCGAGCACGCTCGAGGGTCGCTTCTGCACGGCGCGCGCCCCGGGCGACCCGCTCACCTTCATGTCGATCGGCGACACCAACCCGGGGATCGGCCCCTATGCCGCGGGGGATCTCCAGTACTCGCTGCCGAAGAACCCGGACTTCACCATCCACGGCGGCGACATCCAGTATTACAGCTCCGGCCTGGAGACCTGGGCCTCGTGGTTCCCCGTCATGGAGCCGATGCTCGCGCAGGGTGGCTTCTTCCCGGCGATCGGCAACCACGAGGCCGAGGAGCCGGACGAGTACGTGGCCTACACGGAGCGCTACTTCGGCACCCCCGGCTTCGACGGGAACGAGTACTACCGCTTCCAGTCCGCGGGCGTGTGGTTCTTCTCCCTCGACACCGAGGAGCCGCTCGACCCCGGCTCGGCGCAGGGCGGCTGGCTGATCAAGGAGCTCGCCGACGCGACCACGCAGCCGGGGTTCCGCTTCTCGATCGTCTACTTTCACCGGCCTCTGGTCACCTGCGGCGACACCGGCGACAACCCCGAGCTCCGCGCCCTGCTCGAGCCGTTCTTCCTCCAGTACCACGTGCCCATCGTGATCCAGGCGCACATGCACGGCTACGAGCGCTTCGAGTTCGGCAACATCACCTACCTGACCATCGCCGGCGGCGGCGGCATCATCGGCAACCCCGATCTCAACGTCTCCCGCAGCTACTGCAACATGCGGGTGGCGTCGGGGGGCGTCCGGCACGCCGCCATCTTCGAGGTGGGGACCGGCACGGTCCACGGCACCATCACCGACTGGCAGGGCAACGTCTTCGACTCGTTCACCGAGACGGTGCCGTGACGGCTCCGGGGTCGGACTAGCCAGCGTCCGGCGAGCCGGCGTCCGGCGAGGGACACGCGGTCGACAGCGCGACGGAGGTACCCGCGAGCGCCGCCGTGCAGGGGTTCTCGTAGGTGTTGCCGTCGCAGCCGCAGACCGGGCTCTGCAAGGAGGGGCACGAGGTGGGCTTGGCCTCGCACACGCCCAGCGAGCCCGGGGTGAGGCACGCGCCGGCGGTGGTGGTGCCGGCGAGGTAGCTGCAGAAGTCGGTGGTGGCGCAGGCCACGCCGCCCGGGCCGCCGCAGGGGCAGCGCCCCTGGGCGAACACCGAGACCTGCGCCTTGGCGGCCAGGCAGGCGTTGTCGTAGCTGATGCCGTCGCAGCCGCACACCGGGCTGGAGGCCGCCGAGCACGAGGTCGGCACCGTCGCGCAGGTGCCCGCGGGGCTGGGCTGGGTGCAGGTGCCCGTGGGGAGCTGGCAGTACGCGCCCTGCTCGCACGCGGCGGCGCTGGTGCCGCCGCAGGGGCACGGGCCCACGGCCTGCACCGAGGTGCCCGCGACCTGCGCCGCGCACCGGCTCGCGTAGGTCTTGCCGTCGCAGCCGCAGACGGTGAGCGGGGTCGCGCCCGTGCAGCTCGTCGGCACCGGGTCGCAGGTGCCGAGGGCGTTGCCCTCGCCGCAGACCGTGTCGCCGAAGTGGCAGTAGGTGGTCTTGTCGGAGCAGGTGAGCAGGGAGGGCCCCCCGCACGAGGTCGAGCAGGGCCCGGTGCTCGCCACCGAGACGCCGGCGTGAGCCGCCGCGCAGGGGTTGTCGTACTGCTTGCCGTCGCAGCCGCACACGGGATCGACGACGGCGGGGCAGGTGGTCGGGATGGTCTGGCAGAAGCCGAGCACCTGCGCCGTGAGGCAGACGCCGACGCCGCTGGCGCAGTAGCTGCCGCTGCCGCAGTCGGTGGCGGTCTCGCAGGTGGACTGGCAGCCCACCGGCAGGGTGGTGGCCGCGAGGCCGACGACCAGCGCGGCGGCCGCCGCCGCCCCGAACCATTGGGCACGCTTCCGCATTGCTTCCCTAGTATCACAACCCGTCGCCCGCCTCACCGTGACGCCCTCCCGCTCATGATCGTGCTCCGCCTCACGCCCACCCGAACGATCGCGCTGGTGCTGCTCGCGCTCGCGCCGGGTTGTCGCTGCGCGGGCTCCCCTGGCGGTACGGACGCGGGCGCCGATGCGTCGCCCGAGGCGTCCTCGCAAGCGCCCCCCATCGAGTCCGCGCCCGCCCCCGCGCCGCCGCCGCCGGGCAGCAATCCCTCACCCTCCGGCGAGCCCCCGTCCATCGCCCGAGCGCTCGCGTGCCCGCGCGGGATGATGGCGGTGGGGGGCCGCTTCTGCATCGACAAGTGGGAGGCGTCGCTCATCGACAAGCGCACCAGGCTCACGCTCTCGCCGCACTACCCACCCGATCGGCGCCTCGCCTCCCAGCTCGCCGACACCTGGGAGCAGCAGCGCCTGGAGATGGGGAGCGAGGAGGCTCGCCAGGTGCCCCTCCCTCCCCTCCCCGCCTGGCAGCGCCAGCGCGAGGTCGACCCGGTGGCCGTCTCCCGCCCCGGGGTGATCCCCAGCGGATACCTCTCCGGCGTGATGGCCGCGCGCGCCTGTCACAACGCCGAGAAGCGCCTCTGCCGCCACGACGAGTGGCTGACCGCCTGCAAGGGCGAGGCGGACCGCCAGTACCCCTACGGCGTCGAGTACAAGCAGGGCGCCTGCAACATCTTCCGCCCGCTCCACCCCGCCAAGGAGCTGCACGACAACGCGTCCATCGGTCACCTCGACCCCCGGCTCGGGCTGGTCCGCGAGCCGAGCGGCGATCCGCTGCTGCGCTTCACCGGGGCCACCCCCGCCTGCAAGAGCGAGTGGGGGAAGGAGGCCGCCTGGGACATGAACGGTAACCTCGACGAGTGGGTCGACGACGAGAAGGGCCGCTTCGTCGGGGGGTTCTTCTCGCGGTCCAAGCGCGACGGGTGCGCGTCGAGCGTCACCGCGCACCCGCCCAGCTATCTCGACTACTCCACCGGTACGCGCTGCTGCTGGTCGCCGGCGGACTCCGAGGCTCCGGCGGGGGGCCCAGGCGGTCAGTAGACGGTCTGCCCCTTGAGCGTGAGGGCAGAGCCCTTGTACTCGAAGCGCGCGTCCTTGAACTTGGGTCCGAAGAGGCCGCGCGCATCGTTCGACGCGGCCCACCCCTCGGTCGGGCCGAGCAGGCCGACGTCGAACTTCCCGTTGTCGTTCTCGTCGTGATAGCCGGAGATGGCATAGGCGCCCGGGGCGACGCTGGAGAAGAGGCACGAGGCCGTGCCGCCCTTGATCACCGCGCGCACGGTGGCCACGGCGAGCGCCGGCTTGCGGGGGAAGGCGTCCTCTTTGTCGTGGAGCGAGCAGAGGACGGCGCCCTTCTCGTTGCGGAGGCCGTTCATCACGAAGGTGATGGTGCCCCCGTCCGCGTGGGCGGCGGGGGAGAGGGTGAGGGCGGCGGCGGTCGAGAGGGCGACGAGGAGGGGTGCGGCGGCGAGAGGGCGCATCGGTCGGGTTTACGGGAGGGGAACGGGGTGCGCAAGGGACGGGAACGACGCGGTGAGCAGGGCGGCAGCACCCGTGGCAGGCGGAGAGGCCCCGGGAGATGCGGAGAAGGTGCGAGGAGCCCCGCGGGAGGCTCTGCGTCTTCCACCGGGAGTGGAAACAACGCGACCGCTCGGCAGCGTGACGCTGCTGTCCGGCAGGGGGATGATGCGCGCCGGTAGCGTGTCGCTGCTCGACGGCAGGGGGACGGCGCTCGACGGCGGCGGGAGGATGCTCGACGGCAGCGCGTCGCTGCTCGAGGGTAGCGTGACGACGCTCGACGGCAGCGCGACGCTGCTCGAGGGTAGCGTGTCGCAGCACGACGACAGCGTGACGAGGCGCGAGGGCCCCGCGTCGAGACTGACGGTAGCGTGTCGCGGCTCGACGGCAGAGTGACAAGGGTCGACAGCAGCGCATCGCTGCTCGATGGCAGCATGACGAGGCTCGACGGCAGCGTGTCGCGACTCGACGACGGCGTGACGAGGCTCGACGGCGGCGTGACGAGGCTCGACGGCAGCGTTACGAGGCTCGACGGCAGCGTTACGAGGCTCGACGGCGGCGTGTCGCGACTCGACGCGGCGCGACACTGCTCGACGGTTGCGTATCGCTGCTCGACGGTAGCGTGTCGCTACTCGACGGCAGCGTGTCGATCCTCGAAATCCGCGTCGTGAGACCCGAGATCCGCGCTTCCCTCGGCGCCGTAGCAGCGCTCGGACGCGCCCGGCGGGCGCGCCGGCGGCATCGCAACCTACCGTGCCATGGCTGCAACGGCATCGCGCCGTCGAGGCGCGGGCCGCGGACGCGCGATGCCATGCGCCGACCGAGCTCCACGCATGGGGCCCGCACGTGCGCCGCTCGCCGGCCAAGGCGCCACAATCCTCGCCCGTCCGTTCCAGCTTTGAGAAGGTGTCGACGCGGTCCGCAACCGCGGGGCGCCCGTCCGCTCCACGACGGCCAACGCCGCGGCACCCGAGCTCGAGCATCGCAGCGCGTGGGAGGGGGGCGAAGACCGGCGACAGCACGCTGTCGAAGGGACAGAGCGCATCGACGGTGTGCTCGTAGACGGCATCGAGCGTCGCCGCCCGCGGGTTGCGCTTGCCAGGCCCGATCGGTGTCCTCTAGCGTCGTCGCAGCGACCACCGAGATCGGCGCGGGCCACCGAGGAGAGAACCATGAGCACCACGCCGCCCGCCGCCGCCGCCGAGCCCACCCTGGGGGCCGTCTACGAGCTGGAAGCGGGCACCTACCGGAGCGGTGAGCTCCGCGTGCTCTCCTTCGAAGGGTACGAGGAGATCAACGGCCTCTTCGCCGTGGAGATAACCTTCTGGGCCAAGGACGTGGACGAGTCCGATCTCCAGAGCGCCCTCCTCGGCCGACACCCCCGACAAGACCGCGCCGCCCGAGACGACGACGGTGAAGCTGCGCCTCTTCGACCCCAACCAGAAGGCTTATGCCGGCAAGCCGTACTCGCTCATCGTCGGCAGCTCCAGCTTCGAAGGCAAGACGGACGGCAGCGGCCGGGTGTCGGCCGTGGTCCCGAAGACGGCCAAGACCGGGCGGATCCAGCTCTGGCCCGACGTCTACCCCACCGGCCCCACGGTGGAGTGGGTGATCGCCCTCGACACCGTAGGTCCCGCCGACACGCCCCGCGAGCTGCAGAAGCGCCTCGCCAACCTGGGGTATCCCTCGGGGCCCCCGGCCGACGCGATCAACGAGCGGATCCAGGAGGCGCTGCGAGCCTACCAGGCTGCGAACCAGATCGCGGTGACGGGCGATCTCGACGACGACACCCGCGCGCTACTCCACATCATCCACCCCTGACCCCCATGGCCGACCCTCCCATCACTGCACCCCCGGACGCCGAGGCCCCTGTCGCCAAGCAGGGGGCGTCGCCGCGCTTCTTCCGTGACGGCCGCAGGGACGCGTTCTTCGAGGACGAGGCGGGCAGCGAGCCGTCGAAGCGACGGAAGGACGGCAAGCCCGAGGACCGCTCGTTTCACTACGACGAGTCCACGTCCAGACAGAAGCCGCCTCCCCCCTCCGTGGTCGTGGGGAAGCTCCACCTCCTCAAGTATCCAAAGGATGAGGTCCTCGTCGACTTCAACCCGCTGGAGAACCTGGCCTACTCCGGAGCCAAGCTCGTCAACGCCGACGAGGATACCAAGGTGGAGTCCTACCAGGACATGGGGGGCGACGACGCGGGGGCGGCGACGACCAAGGTCAACGGGGACGACGACGACTGGCGGATCGCCGCCAAGGAGCAGGACAAGCTCGCGGACGACGTGCGGGCGCAGTATGCCCTCGACCTCCGCTCCCTGCGCCAGAAGCCGGAGAATCCTGACTCGCCGACGAGGATCGAGTGGCTCGCGATCATCACGTGCCGCCTCCTGAAGGAGGCGCTCGCCGACGAGATGATCGACCCGGATGCCTTCGACACGACGCTCGACCAGGCGCGCTACAAGCCCTCCAAGGAGCTGATTCACGCGCTCATCGACCGGCTCGGGAGCCGGCGTGGGAGCGCGGAAACGTGTCGTCGAGCGAGTCGCCGCCCGCGGGCAAGACCTCGTACGCGACGTTCTTCGCCGACGACGACGAGCGCAAGAGATTCGCCAACGTGATGGGCATGTTGCACACCGACTTCGTGCAGCGCTATCAGCTCCTTGGCTGGGGGGCGTGGAACCTCGGGGAGGTGGCGCATGATGGGCTCCTCGTGGAGTTCGGCTGGGAGGCGCTGCTGTAATGAGGACCTCCCGCGCACCCGCGCTCGTGCTCTGGGCGCTCGCGGCCTGCGGTCCTTCCAGCCCGCCTGCCGCCCCCCGACCGTGCCCCCCAGAGGCGCCGGCGCCTCTCGCGACGGTCGTGATCGGGTCCGTCGAGGCCAGGCCGCCGGACCGATGGGAGTCACCTGCCCGCCTCGTCAGCCAGCGAATCTCGGGATCCGAGCGGCACCGTCCCACCGCGACCTTTTACGAGACGCGCGGGGAGTGGATCGGCCACGAGGGCGCCTCGGTGATGTTGCAGCCTGACGGATTGCGCCTCGTGGTCCTCAAGCAAGACACGCTGTCGATGTGGGCGCGCGAGCCGGGCGGGAGCACCTGGACGCAGATCCTCCACGAGGCGTGGCTCTTCCGGAGCGCGGCCTGGGAGGGGAACCTGCTCGAGCTCTGCCGCAAGGACAAGCGCGCCATCCGGGGATCCGTGGGACCCGAGCGAGCCGACTGGCAGGTGATCGAGAAAGCGGATTGCAAGGACGTGGGCAGGGTCAGCCGGAGCCAATCCAGTGCTGGCCGCTGGACGGCCAAGGTGACGCGGCGGAGCGAGTGCGTCGAAGTACGCATGTCTCCGAGCGTCTGCACCTACTTCAACGACGCCGTGATCGAAGGTCCGGGGGCGCCCCCAAAGCGGCTCCAGGGCGGCGCGACGGATCCGGCGCTCTCCCCGAGTGGTCGGTTCTTCGCGTTCGAGGACGTGAAGGGACCGGTCATGGTCTACGAGACGAGCTCGCGCACCCTGCGCACGACCAGGATCCAGAAGACCGGGGGGAACGGGGATCGCATCCTGTGGCTCCCCGACGAGAGCGCGTTCGGGGTAGTGTCCGCAGGCGGCGGCGTCGACTTCGTGAGCCCGGTGACGGGGGCCGTTCTCGGAGGGATCCACGGCAGACCCGTCCCCGAGACCGCGGTGGTCCTGGACCGCGCCACCGGCGAGCCTCACCTCGCCAAGGACTGGCGCAAGGACCACGTCTCCGCCGCCAAAGGCTCCATCGCGCTCCCCGAGGGGGCCGAGCGGCGCTGGTCGTTCCCGGGCACCCATCGCACCTCGGCATTCGGCAAGGGCACCTGGGCGCTCTGGGACGACGACTCCGGCAAGGCCCTGCGGATCGTGCAAGACGTAGTCTCGGCCGAGCCGTCGCCCTCCCAGCGCTTCATTGCTCTGCTCCGGGATCGCTGCGACAAGCCCATCGTCTGCGGCGCCTCGGTGGAGGTGGTGGAGGCGGCCTCTGGGCTCACCCGCCACACCCTCGACCTCACCGAGGTGACCCTGTCCAGCGCGATCTCCTGGCTCGGCCCCGCCGAGCGCGAGATCCTCGCGGTCGTCGAGAGAGACGCCCAGCTCCTCCGCCTCTCGGACGGCGCCATCCTTCATGTCGAGCCGCCCACCCTGCCCGACGCGCAGACTCCCGTGCTCTGGACCGAGAGCGGCCTCACCGACGGCAGCCCGGCGGAGCTCGCCACCTGGGTCTTCCGGCCGGCGGGGCGGCTCGACCGGGTCTTCGGCGCCACCCTGCTCCGCCACCCCGGACTGTGGCGAGACTTTGGCGACGGCAAGGAGCTGCCTGCGCCCGGCGTGCTCGGAGAGGGAAGAGGGCCATGACATGATCGCAGAGGACATCACCACCTTCGCCTCGCTGGTGGCCCAGGTGGAGGACGCCGGGCCCGGCGTGATGGGGGTCCTGAGGCCCCTCGGGATGGGACCGGCGCAGTACGCCAAGATGCTCGCCGAGTGGAGGGCACGGATGGAGAGGAACCCCGCCCTGCAAGCGGCGTTCGACGGGGCGCTGGCCGCCGCCCGGCGCGGGGAGCTGCGCGTGCCGCTCACCCGCAGGGCCTCGGCCGGTCCCGCGGCAACCGCGCCGGCACAGCAGGCGGCATCGTTCCAGCGCGCGCCCGTCGCCGGCCCCGGGAGCCCGACGAGCACCGTGCTGACGCTGGAGCAGCACGCCTCGATGACGGCGGAGATCGCAGCGCGGCCGGATCTCGCGATGGCGACCATCGGCCGGTACGGGCTGACGCCCCAGGCGAAGCGCGCCGCCGACGATCACTACCGCGCCGCGATGGCCGCGGACGGCGAGGTCAAGGTCGCCTGGGAGAGGGCCTACCGGACCCATGGCGAGTGGCTCGTGAAGGCGGGCTGGACGGCCTGAGCTTCGGGACGGGAGCTCCCCACCCCGCGCCCTGATTGCCGCGACGATGGAGCATGGGCGTCCGCCATGAAGCCAGCATCCCTGCTCGGCTACCCGCTCCGTGCGCCCATGCTAAGCCTCTCCTCTTCCCATGCCCCCCCTCCGCCTCGTCCTCTACGACCCCACCGACGACCGCCCCGTCACCGCCTGGCTCGGCGCCCGCGTCTCTCCCAACCCCGACGGCACCTCGTCCGCCGCCGCCCCCGGCCTCTCTCCCGCCTGGTACGCCGGCACCTTGCTGCACCGCCTCACCCGCGCCGCCGACGCCGCCCTCGGCGCCCGGAGCTGGGCCGAAGCGCTCACCTGGGCCACCCGCACCGCCCAGGAACGGCGGCGCCCCATTGGCTCCCTCCAGGTCTGGGGCCACGGCGGCTGGGGCTTCATGCTCCTCGGCAAGACCCGCCTCGACGAAGGCGCGCTCCAGCCCGACCACGCGCTCGCCCCCCTCCTCGACGCCTTCCGCGCCCAGCTCACCGGCCCCGAGGCGGTGGTGTGGCTCCGCTGCTGCAGCGCCTTCGGAGCGGCGGAGGGCCGCCGGTTCGCGGTGGCCGCATCCCGGCGGCTGGGGTGCCGGGTCGCGGGGCACACCTACATCATCGGTCCCTTCCAGAGCGGCACGCACTCGGTCCGGCCGGGGCAGGAGCCGTCGTGGGATCCGGCCGAGGGCGTCCAACACGATACCCAGGGCCGGCCCAGCAGCGCCCGGTGGTCGGGCCCCTTCGAGCCGGCGACGGTCTCCTGCCTGCGCCTCGGCCTGCCCGACGACGCCTGAGCGAGCTCACCGGGTGAGCACCGGCGCAATCGTGTGGAAGAAGGCGTAGGCGCGGGTGGTCGCCAGCTCGAAGCGCGGCCCGAAGCGAGCCGCGAGGAGGCGCGACGCCGGGTCGGTGTCCTCGCGGCGGAGCAGCTCGTAGCGGTGAACCCTCGGAGTGGCCAGCGCGCTACCCCGGTATCCGGCAGATTCGATCGGGTCCGCCGCGCGCGCGATCCAGAGCTCGTTCCGCCACATGCGGAGGCCGATGCGGACGCTCTGGATCTCGGCGTCCGGCACCACCAGAACGCGCTTGGCGCTCGCGCACGCGGCCTCGCACCAGGCGGCGACGTCGGCATGCGCGGGCCCCGTCCCGAACAGCCCGTGCAGTGCGTTCACCAGGTCGTGGTCGCACAGCACGGCTCGGTCCGCGAAGAAGAACGCGCTGCCGTTGCGGAAGCCGCCGCGGGAGCTGAGCCCCGTGACCGCGAAGGGCTCGCCCTCCATCGCCCGGCCCGGCCGCCTCAGTAGAGGACGCGGGTGCGGATGCTGGTCGGCAGCGCCGCGATCCCGGCGCTCACGTCGGCCGAGACGTCCTTCTGCAGGTCCATGATCAGATACCCGATCTGGGCATCCGTGGAGAGCATCTGACTGGCGATGTTGGCGCCCAGATCGGAGACGATGCGGTTGACGTCGCGGAGCACGCCGGGCACGTTCTTGTGGACGTTGAGGATGCGGTGCCCGCCCCGGTACGAGGGCAGCTCCACCTGGGGGAAGTTGACGGCGCCGCGCGTCGCTCCGGTGGTCATGAAGGTGGTCAGCGTGTGCGACACCTCGCGCCCGATGGCCTCCTGCGCCTCCTCGGTGGAGCCGCCGACGTGGGGCGTGAGGATGACGTTGGCGAGGCCCTGGAGCTCGCTGCGGAAGCCGTCGGAGTTGGTCTCCGGCTCCTCGGGGTAGACGTCGACGGCGGCGCCGGCGAGGTGCTTGTCGGCGAGGGCGGCCGCGAGCGCGGCGATCTCCACCACGCTGCCGCGGCTGGCGTTGAGCAGGTACGAGCCGGGGCGCATGCGGCGGAGCTCGGCCGTGCCGATGAGGTTCCTGGTCTCCGCGGTCTCGGGGACGTGGAGCGAGACGAAGTCGGCCTGCTCGAGCAGCGCGCCCAGCGAGGGGACCGCGCGGTTGTTGCCCATGGGCAGCTTGACGGCGGTGTCGTGGTAGACGACGCGCATGCCCATCGCCTCGGCGAGGACGCCGAGCTGCTGGCCGATGTGGCCGTAGCCGACGATGCCCAGCGTCTTGCCGCGCACCTCGTAGCAGCCGCTGGAGACCTTGCTCCACACCCCCGCGTGCACCTCCCGGGAGCGGTCGCCGAGCTGCCGCGAGAGCGCGACCATCTCGCCGATGATGAGCTCGGCGACGCTGCGGGTGTTGCTGAAGGGCGCGTTGAAGACCGGCACCCCGCGGCGGTTGGCGGCGGCGAGGTCGACCTGGTTGACCCCGATGCAGAAGCAGCCCACCGACAGCAGCGTGTCGGCCGCGGCGAGCACCCGCTCGGTGACCCGGGTCTTGCTGCGGATGCCGAGGAGGTGGAAGCCGGGGAGGGCGCGGATGAGCTCGTCCTCCTTGAGCGCCCCCTTGCGGCACTCCACGTCGAAGCCGTGGACGCCGAACGCCTCCAGCGCGCTGGGGTGGACGTTCTCGAGGAGGAGGACCCGCGTGCGCTCCCTCAGGGACGGCGGCGGGGCTTCGATGGTGGTCATGGTGCGCCTTCGTAGCGCAACCGACCCCCGACACAACCCGGATCAGCCCGGACGCTCCGGGCTGCCTCCGCGTCGATGTCCGAGGCGACCTCCGAGCCGCGCTAGACCGGGATGATCCCGCGCTTCTTGGCCGGGCGCTCCAGGTGCTTGTTGCGGCTCATCTCCAGGCCCCAGGCGATGGCGCGGCGGGTGTCGCGGGGGTCGATCACCTCGTCGATGAGGCCCCAGGAGGCGACCTTCATGACGTCGATGTTCTTCTGCAGCATGTCGATGATGCCCTGCTTCACCTCGGGGGGCGGGGGCGCGTCGCCGAAGAGCTTCTTGGCGGCGATGCCGACCATGCCCTCGGGGCCCATCACGCTGATCTCGGCGGTCGGCCAGCCGACGATGAGGTCGGGCTCGTAGGCGCGCCCGCACATCACGAAGTAGCCCGCGCCGTAGGCCTTGCGCACCACCACGGTGATCTTGGGGACGGTGGCCGCGGACATGACGTGGAGCATCTTGGCGCCGTGCCGGATGATGCCGGCGTGCTCGACCTTGGAGCCGACCATGAAGCCGGGCACGTCCTGGAGGAAGATCAGCGGCACGTTGAAGGCGTCGCAGATCTGGATGAAGCGCGCGGCCTTGTCGGCGGAGTCGATGTCGAGGATGCCGCCCAGGTGGCTGGGCTGGTTGGCCACGATGCCCACCGAGTGGCCGTCGATGCGGGCCAGGCAGGTGATGATCGAGCGCGCGAAGCGCGGCTTGATGTCGAGGTAGTCGCCGTGATCGACGATGGCCTCGATCAGCTTGTACATGTCGTACGCCTTGCGCGGGCTCTCGGGGAGGAGATCGAGCAGGGACTCCTCGCGGCGGTCGACCGGATCGGTGCAGGGGACGCGCGGCGGCTGCTCCTCGCAGCTGGAGGGGAAGTAGGAGAGGTAGCGCTTCATCAGGGCGATGCAGGCGGCGTCGCTCTCCACCTCGACGTCGCCGACGCCGCTCTTGGTGGTGTGGACCTTGGAGCCGCCCAGCTCCTGCTCGCCGATGTCCTCGCCGGTGACGGCCTTGACCAGCGGCGGGCCGGCGAGCGCCATCGAGCCGACGTTCTTCACCATCGGGACGAAGTCGGCGAGGCCGGGGATGTAGGCGGTGCCGGCGGCGCCGGGGCCGACCATGGCGGCGATCTGCGGGACCACGCCGCTCATGTGCACCTGCTCGCGGAAGAGGTGCCCGTAGCCGGCAAAGAGCGAGATGGCGTCGGGGTGGCTCGACCCGGGATCGATGCGCGCGCCCGCGGAGTCGATGAACCACACCATGGGGAGGCGGCCGCGGAGGGCCATCTGGCGGAGGCGGGTCACCTTCTCCTCGCCGGTCTGGCCGATGCTGCCGCCCTTGACGGTGAAGTCGTAGGCGGCACAGCACACCATGCGGCCGTCGACCTTGCCGAAGCCGCACACGACGGCGTCGGCGGGCGGGCGATCCTTGCCGTCGGGGCCGGCGGCGAGGCCCATCTGGGTGCCGTGCATCCCGACCTCGAAGTACACGCCGTCGTCGAAGAAGGCGGTGAGCCGCTCGCGCGCGGTCATCTTGCCGCGGGCGTGCTGCTTGGCGATGCGGTCTTCGCCGCCCATCTTGCGCACCGCCTCGCGGCGCGCCTCGAGGTCCCGGACGAGCTCGCGCATGTTCACGATGGCACCTATTTCCCCGTCCACTTGGGGGATCGCTTCTCCAGGAAGGCGGTCAGCCCCTCGCGCGCGTCGTCGGTGGCGAGACAGCCGGCGAGCCGCTCGCGCAGGAGCGGCAAGGCCTGCTCCAGCTCGAGATCGTCCTGCGCGGCGAACGCTTCGAGGCCGAGCCGCAGGGTCATCGGGCTCTTGGTGAGGAGGTGGTCGATGATGTGCTTCACCGCGCCGTCGAGCTCGGCGACCTCCGCCGCGCGGTTGATGATCCCGGCCGCCGCCGCCTGGTCGGCGTCCAGCCGCTCGCCGAAGAGCATCATCTCGAGGAGGCGCCGGCGCGGCACGATGCGCTGGAGCACCGCCATGATCATCATGGGGAAGAGCCCCACGTTGATCTCCGGCGTGCCCAGCCGGGCGCCGCGCACCGCGACCGCGAAGTGCGACGCCGCCACCAGCCCGAGCCCGCCGCCGAGGGCGTGACCGTTGACGCGAGCCACGATGGGCTTGGGCGAGTTGACCATGGCGAGGAGCAGGTCGGCGTAGTCCCCCTGGTGCGGGAGCGCGTCCCCCCCGGCCGCCGGCGTGCTCATCTGCGCGAAGTCGCCGCCGGCGCAGAACGCGTCGCCGACGCCGGTGAGGACGATCACGCGGACGCCCTCGTCCGCCCGCGCCTCGGCGAGGGCGTGGAGCAGCTCGTTCACCATCGCGGGCCCGATGGCGTTCTTGCGCGCGGGGTTGTGGAGGGTGATGGTCACCACGCTCCCCTCGATCCCGACCTTGATCAGCGCGTACGGGTGCGCCGCGTGCCGCTTGGTCACGACGCGGCTCCGAGCCCGAGGATCTGCCGCGCCTCGTCCACCGTCGCGGGCCGGCGGCCCACGTCGCGGGTCAGGCGCACGGCCACCTCGACGAGCTCGCCGTTGCTCTTCGCCATCTCGCCGCTGGGCAGGTAGAGGTGGTCCTCGAGGCCGCAGCGGATGTTGCCGCCGAGCACCAGCGCGGCCGCCAGCATCCGCCACTGGCCGTGGCTGATCCCGATCACCTCCCACTCCGAGCCGGGGGGCATGATCCGGGTCTGGAGCTGGAGCGACTCGACGTGCCCGGGGATGCCGCCGAGCACGTTGACGATGAACGAGAACTGGAGCGGCGGCCGCAGCACGCCCATGTCGAGGAGCGGGGCGATGCCCTGGGTGTGGCCGGTGTCGAAGCACTCCAGCTCGGGCTTGACCCCCGCCTCGTTCATGGCGTGGAGGAGCTTGATGATCTTGGCGTAGGTGTTGGGGAACACCATGTCGAAGTCGAACCCCTTCCGCTTCGCCGAGTACTTGGAGTAGTTCATCGTGCCCATGTTGAGGGCGGCGATCTCCGGGCGGCTCTCGCGGATGTAGGTCTCCTGGTCGGTCACGTCCTCCAGGATGGTGCCCGTCGAGAAGTTGAGGAGGATGGGGCAGCGCCGCCGCACCTCGGCCTTGATCTGGGCGAAGACGGCCGGCGAGAAGGTGGGCGAGCCGTCGTCGTTGCGAGCGTGGATGTGCACGACCGCGGCGCCGGCGTCGTAGGCGCGCTTCGCCTCCTCGGCGATCTCGGCGGGGGTATAGGGGATGTGCGGACACTGCTTGCGATTGGCGAGCACGCCGTCGAGCGCGCAGGTCACCACGGCGATGTCGGGATCGCGCGTGGCGCCCGCCTTCTTCGCTTCACCCGTGAACGTCGGCTTCTCTCTCGACATGGTGTCTCCTCCGGAGGGCGTCCGGCGCGACCGCGGGCGCGCCGCCTCTTCATCAGGGCGTTATCAGGGCTCAGCCCGCGAGGGCGCCGCCCTCGGCGGGCACCTTGGAGCGGACGTACTTCTGCAGCTTGTTCATGATGCGCAGGAGATCCCGCAGGTCGGCCTGGGTCAGGCTGGCCAGCGCGTCGCGGAAGATCTCCATGGGCTCGACCTGGATCTGCCGGGCCAGCTTCTGACCCTTCTCGCTCAGGCGGATGTGCACCACCCGCCGATCGACGGTCGACCGCTCCCGTCGCACCAGCCCCTCGCGCTCCATCCGGTCGATGATGCCCGTCACCGTGCTGTTCTGGGCGCGGATGCGCTCGGAGAGCGAGGAGAGCGAGAGGTCCTGGAAGGTCTCGAGCAGCTTGATGACGGTGAGCTGCGGGCCGGTGAGGCCGAACTGGCTGGCCAGCCCCTTGGTGAGGCGGCGCGACTCCGTGTAGAGATAGATGATCGTCTCGACGATGGAGTCGACGTCCGGCCTCGGCTCGGGAGCGGCGGGGGGGCTGGGCACGATGTTTCGCGTACGAAGTACCTTCCAGGCGCCCGGTTGTCAAGCGCGCGGGGCGGCGGCGTCGAGGCAGGGAGTGGCGTCAGCCCGCGCGAACGCCGAGGTGCGCGCGGACGAACTCGCCGATGCGCGCCACCGCGCGCTGCGCCTCGGGCAGCATGGGGAAAGCGTGCCAGACGTGGATCATGTCCTCCCAGGGCTCGAGCGTGACGTCGACGGCGGCGGCGAGCGCCCGCGCGTGGAGGCGGACCGCGTCGTCGTGGAGCGTCTCGGCCGTGCCCACCTGGATCAGCAGCGGCGGGAGCCCCGCCAGGTCCCCATGAAGGGGTGACGCCAGCGGGCTCTTCGGGTCGGCGCCGGCCAGGTAGGCGGCGGCCATCCCCAGGAGCATGCCCCTGCTCAGCATCGGGTCCACGGCCGCGCGAGAGGCCATCGACGCGCCGGTGCACTCGAGATCGACCCAGGGCGAGAGGCAGACGGCCGCGCCGGGGAGCGGGACTCCGGCGGCCTTGAGCGCCAGCAGGGTCGCCACGGTGAGCCCACCGCCGGCCGAGTCGCCCAGGATCGCGATGCGCCCGGGCTGGCTCCCTTGCGCGAGCAGCCAGCGGTAGACGGCGGTGGCGTCCTCGATGGCGGCCGGGAACGGGTGCTCGGGGGCGAGGCGGTACGCGACCGAGACGGTGGTGATGCCCGCAGCCCTCGCCACGCTCGCCGCGAGCTGCCGGTGCGAGGTCAAAGACCCCATCACGTACCCGCCGCCATGGAGGTAGAGCAAGGTGCGCTCGGGGTCGGCGCCGGGCGGGATGGCGCGCTCGATGACGACACCGGAGGCCACCCCCGCCTCGAAGCGGACGTCGGCCGGCGGCGGGAACATCGCGCTCATCGCGTCGAGCCCCTTGCGGCCATCCTCGAGGGAGCCCGAAGCCACCACGGGGGAAGATCGCAGCATCGCAACGAGCGCCTGAAGCTCCGGACTGGCCATCACGTCACCTGTTTCCTGGGGTCTCTGGGGAGCGAGGACATCCTCGCGGACACCCTCGGGGGACACCATCTAATGCCGGACGCAGCGCGCTGTCACGGGCCGATCGGCTCGGCCGCGACCGCCGGTGGCAGCCTCCGGTCGCAGCCCCCGGCCGCGGCTTGACACGCGCCGATTTCCCGGGCTATCTGGCACCGTGGGCACAGTGGGCAGTCTCGCCGCAGCGAGCGCGAGGGTGCCCTCGATCGAGGGGGAGCATTGTCGGGTTTAATCACGCTCACCTGGGTGGGGCAGTCGATCCTTCTCTTCGTCGTCTCCGCCCTGTGCTTCTTCGCGCCGCAGCGTTTCCTCCCGTTCCTGTGGGGAGGCAGGTTCCCCCCGAGCGGGGATCTCGCGCTGAGCTTCATCGTCGCCGAGGTCCGCCTCTGCGTCCCGCTGATGCTGGGGTTCTCGCTGTTCTCCTCGGCCGCCTCGATGCGCGATGACGAGCGGGTGCGGCGGCGCATGTCGGGCGGCTTCGCGCTGACGCTCGGTCTGTGCGCGTATCTCTTCGTCCGCCACGACGAGCGGCTCCTGGGGCTCGCCGCCAGGGACGAGCACCACGGGCTGCCGTGGAGCATCACCACGGCCCTGTTCCTCCTCGCCGTCATCCTCCAGGCGGCCTACGCCCTGTCGCCGCTGGCCGAGCCGGTGGCGCCGCGGCTGAGCGGCACGGCCGACACCAAGCCACCGCACCTCTGGGGCCTGTGGATGATCCAGGGCCTCGGCTTCATCGTCGCCGGAGCGGCGCTGTGGTTCGCCACCGCGCCCGAGGTGGCCTCGATTACCTTCCTCCCCCCCGTCCGCGCCGCGCTCGCGCCCTGGCGGGCCGCCGAGTTCAGCGTCGACCTCCACGGCGTGACCTGCATCGGCATCGGCCTGTTGAGCCTCCACGCGACCACCGTCGAGCGCGAGTGGCACTGGCAGCTCTACAGCGGCGTCTTCGCGCTCGTCGCGGGCGCCTCGCTGGCCGCGAGGCTCTTCGTGTGGGACGCGGGCCTGCAGACCGCGCTCGCGGCGCTGCCGATGCTGCCCGCGCTGGGGATGCTCCTCGGCAACGCCTACTTCTGGCGCCGGCGGCGAGACCCCATCGCCGAGGAGATCGGGCACGGCCCGGACGGGTGGACCCTCCTCGACGTGCCGACGGGCCCCTGGCTCGCGATCCAGTCGTTCTTCGCGCACCGGCGCGCCACCCACCCGATGGGGGTGGCGGTGCGCGGCACCTTCCACATCGTCGACGCCCCGCAGTTCCCGCCCAACGCGTTCTTCACGGCCGGGCTGCACCTGCCCCTCCAGGCCCGCTTCGCGGCGCTGAGCTCCCGCGACGACGCCAGCAACGATCTCCGCGGCGCGTCCCTCCGGCTCTCGGCGCACGTGGACGTGCCGAGCCCGTTCGACGTGCTGATGAACGCGGGCTCGTTCTCCGGCCCCGAGGACATGGTGAAATTCGCCCTGGGGGTCTTCACGCGCTTCCTCCCCCAGAGCTTCTTCTACGGTGCCGTGCGCAACGACCGCCAGGTGCGCGAGGGGCTGATCGCGGGGCGCCGCCGCGCGCCCGAGTGCGTGACGCTGATGCACTACTACACCCAGATCGTGCGGTTCTGGATCGACGACGAGGACGTGCGCTGGCTGGTGCGCTACCGCCTGCTCGATCCCACCCGGCCCGAGTCGGGGCTGGCCACCCCGGACGAGGCCTCCCGGATCTGGGTGCGCGAGCGCAAGAAGGGCGAGCACCGCCCCTCGAACTACCTGCGCGACGCGCTGAAGGCGCGGCTCACCGAGGGGAACACCATCACCATGCGCTTCCAGGCGCAGTTCCACCGGCCCGAGCCGGGCGACACGCTCGACTGGTACAACGCCGGAGTCGACTGGCCCGACGACCACGAGCACCGCTGGAGGGAGGTCGCCGCGGTCACGCTGGAGGAGCCCCTCTCGGACGAGGAGGCGGAGCGCATGAGCTTCAACGCGGCCAATCACCCGCCCAGCCTGGGTATCCCCACGGCGCCGAGCATGACCGACTACCGCTCCCTGGGCGACTCGGAGCGGCGGGTGATCCGGCGCCTGGCGCGGCAGCGTCAATGGATGTACCGGGTGTTCGGATATCCGAGGTTCGGCAACACGCTCCCCGACGAGAAGGGCCGATGACGACCGCGAGCGGAGAGAAGCCACCGCGACCGATGAACCCGAGCCGCCACCAGCTCCCCCAGAAGGTCTCCCCCGATCGCCAGCGGGCCCGGGCCGACACCCGGAGGATCGAGCAGGAGCGCTTCGAGCTCACCCGCGAGGATCCCTCGCCCTACGAGGATCTGGCGCGGCTGCCGCCCTACGTGAAGGTCCTCCCCGCGGACGTGAAGTTCCCCCTGGCCTACCAGGCGAGGCTCGGGATCGCCAAGCTGGAGCAGAAGGCCAAGGCGAAGGCGGTGTCGGTGCTCACCGTCCTCCGCCGCTTCGACAAGCAGGACGACTACCACGCTCTCTACCGGCTGCTCGGCGGCGACGCGGAGAACGTGGGCCAGTGGCGCCTCGACGCCGAGTTCGGCCGGATGCGCCTCGACGGGGTGAACCCGATGGCCATCCAGCGGCTCTTGGACCGCGCCCCCACCGAGCTGTGGGAGGCCGCCCGGCGCGTGCTCTCCGTCGCCGGCAGGAGCATCGACGCCCTCTTCGGCGAGAAGAAGCTCTACTTCGTCGAGTACTCCGATCTCTGGCACGCGAGCGTGCAGGACGAGGTCCGCAAGGCGAAGCCGCGCAAGGGGCGCCCGGTGCGCCTGGCGGCGCCGACCTGCCTGTTCTGGGAGCACGGCGGGCAGCTCCTGCCGCTGGCCATCCAGCTCAAGCCGGCGGGCGTCGAGGAGCCCAATCCGGTGGTCACCCCCCTGCACAAGCCCGCGGACTGGCAGATGGCGCGCGCCCACGTCGCCGCCGCCGACGCCCACGTCCACGAGGGCTACTATCACCTGCTGGAGACGCACCTGGTGAACGAGGCGGTGGCGCTCTGCATGTACCGGCAGCTCCACCCCGATCACCCGGTGCGCCAGCTCCTCACCCCGCACTACCAGGGCACGATGGCGATCAACGACACGGCCCGCCACAACCTGCTCATGGTCGACCCGCCGGGGCCGATCCAGAAGGCGATGGCGGCGGGGGTGACCGGCACCCTCAACGCCGCGCGCCTCCGCTACCGGCGCTGGAGCTTCACCGAGCGGGCGCTGGACAGGGACCTCGAGGCCCGCGGGGTCGAAGACCTCCCCAACTACCATTATCGCGATGACGCGCGGGCGATCCACGCGGCGCTGACGCGCTTCGTCCGGGCCTTCCTCGGCCTCTGGTACCGCGACGGGGGCGACGTCACCGGGGACTACGAGCTCGCCCAGTTCCTCGGGGAGGTCGCCTCGCCGGTGGGCGGCGACGTCCCCGGCTTCCCGGCCAAGGTCCGCACGCCGGAGGAGCTGTTCGATCTGGTGACGCACCTCATCTTCCGCGCCGGGCCCCAGCACGCCGCGGTCAACAACGGGCAATTCGACACCTACGGGGAGGCGGCCAACGGGCCCGGGCGGCTCCACGGCGAGCTCCCCGACGAGATCCACGAGGGCCAGGCGCACTACCGGGAGGCCGACTTCTGGAAGGCTCTGCCCACCCGGGAGGCCGCGGTCGCGCAGATGTGCATGGTGTGGGTGCTGTCGTTGCCGACGCAGAGCAGCATCCTGCACACCGGTCAGTTCCCCGATTTCGACCCGGCCCTGAGCTTCCAGGCGGTGGAGGCGATCGCCGCTCTCCGCCGGCGCTTGCAGGCGATCTCCTACCAGATCCAGGAGCGCAACTCCGGGCTCACCGTCCCCTACCGCTACCTCGACCCCCAGAACGTCTCGCGCAGCACCGACGTGTGAGCGGCGGGCGCGCTCGCGGCTCCCTCCATTGAACGGCGCGCACGGCGCGAATATAGGTCGAGGATGGAGAGGGGTCGCATCGAGCTCGCGGGATATCGATCCGTCGAGGAGGTCGCCCACGGCCGCGCCACGCTCGTGCTCCGCGCCACCCGGGTCGAGGACGGGGTGACGGTGATCCTGAAGGCGCTGGCGCCGTCCAGCGCCGATCCCCTGGCGCGGCAGCGGCTGCGGCACGAGTACGCGATCCTGCGCGACCTCGACGTGCCCGGCGTGGTCCGGGCGCACCGGCTCTGCTCCACCGCGCTCGGCATGACCCTCGAGCTCGAGCAGGCGGGCGGCTCCCCGCTCCGCGCCCCCGCGGGAGGGATGCCGGTGCCCGATTTCGTCGAGCTCGCGCTGCGCCTCACCGGAATCGTCGCCGGCGTCCACGCGCGCGGCGTCACCCATCGCGACCTCAACCCCGGCAACATCCTCCACGACCCGGCGAGCGGCGCGCTCCACCTCATCGATTTCGGCGCGGCCACGCGGCTCCCCTGGCAGGCGAACGCCGGCGCTGGCCGGCGCGAGGGCACCCTGGGCTACCTCTCGCCGGAGCAGACCGGACGCATGAACCGGCCCACCGACCGGCGCGCCGACCTCTACTCGCTCGGCGCCGTGCTGTACGAGCTGCTGTGCGGCCGCCCCCTCTTCGCCGCCGCCGATCCGCTCGAGCTCATCCACGCCACCATGGCGCGCGTTCCCACGCCCCCGCGCGAGGTGCGCCCCGAGGTCCCGGCGACCCTCTCCGCCGTGGTGATGAAGCTCCTCTCCAAGATGGCGGAGGACCGGTACCAGGGCGCCGCCGGGCTCGCCGCCGATCTCGAGAGGTGCCGCCGGCACCTGGCGTGCGGCGAGCCCATCCCGGAGCTCGCGCTGGGCGTCGCCGATCGATCCGCGAGCTTCGCGCTGCCCGAGAAGCTCTACGGGCGAGACGCCCAGCTCGAGGCCCTGATCGCTGCGGTCGCGGAGGCACGCGCCGGGGAGCCGGTCGCGGTGGCGGTGCTGGGGCCGGCGGGCGCCGGCAAGACGGCGCTGGTCAACGAGCTCCGGCGCACCCTCGCGATCGACGGCGGCCACCTCGCCGTCGGCAAGTTCGATCAGCTGCGCCGGACGCAGCCCTACGCCCCGGTGCTGCGTGCCCTCCACGGGATCGTCCAGGTGATCCTCGCCGAGAGCGAGCTCGGCCTGGCGGAGTGGCGCCGGCGCCTCCTCGACGCGCTCGGCTCCAACGGCGCCCTGGTGCTCGACGCCATCCCCGACCTGGGGCCCATCCTCGGGCCGCAGCCCGCGGCGCTCCCCTTGCCGCCGGTCGAGGCGCGGCACCGCTTCCTCCGGGTGATGATCGCCTTCATCCAGGCGCTGCACGCGCCCGAGCGGCCCCTCGTCCTCTTCCTCGACGATCTCCAGTGGGCCGACACCGCCTCGCTGGAGCTGGTGGAGCGGCTGATCGTCGATCAGCGAGGCGCGCGCGCCGCCCTGATCCTGTCCTGGCGCAGCAGCGAGGTCGACGCCCTCCACCCGCTCGCGGCCGCCCTGGCCCGCGTCCCCGAGGGCGCGGTCGAGGAGATCACCCTCGGGCCCCTCGGCGTCGAGGACGTCACCGCCCTCGTCGTCGACGCCCTCGGCGCGCCTCTGGACGAGGCCGCGCCGCTCGCCGCGCTGGTCCGCTCCAAGACCCACGGCAACCCGTTCTTCGTGCGGGAGTTCCTCAAGGCGCTCCACGAGCAAGGCGCGCTCCGCTTCGACGCGGGAGCCGGGCGCTGGACGTGGCAGATCGAAGAGATCAGGCGCCTCGCCATCACCGACAACGTGGTGGAGCTGCTGTCCTTGCGCCTCCGCGAGCTCCCCGACGCGACCCGCGAGGTGGTGAGCCTGGCCGCCTGCATCGGCAACCGCTTCGACCTGCCGGCGATCATGGTGGCGTCAGGGCGGTCGCTGGGCGCGGTGACCAGCGCTCTCTGGCCGGCGGTGCAGTCCGGCCTGCTGCTGCTCGCCGACGACACCGGCGGCGGCGGGGAGCTCACCGCCACCCTCTCCTCCGCCGACGACGAGGCGCCGCTCTTCCAGAGCGCGCTGCTCTTCGCGCACGACCGCGTCCAGCAGGCCGCCTACGAGCTGGTCTCCGGCGACGATCGCCGGCGCGTCCATCTCGACATCGGGCGGCTCTTCCTCGCCCACCTCGAGGCAGGGAGCGAGGACCGCGTCTTCGACACGGTGGCGCAGCTCAACGCCGGCCTCGATCTGCTCGTGGATCCCCTGGAGCGGCGGCGCGTCGCCGCGCTCAACCTCCTCGCCGGACAGAAGGCGGCCGCGTCCGCGGCGTTCAGCGCGGCGCTCACCTACTTCGAGGCCGGCGTGTCGCTGCTCGACGCGGCGGCCTGGGACGACGCTTACCCCCTGGCGTTCGCGCTCCATCTGGGGGCCGGGGAGGCCGCGCTGATGTGCCCGGACCGGCCGACGGCGAGCGACCGCGTCGAGGCGGCGCTCGCGCACGCCGCCTCGGTGGCCGACAAGGTCAAGGCGCAGGACATCCGCATCGCGCACCACCTCTCCCGCTACGAGACCGCGCCCGCGGTCGAGCGCACCCTGGAGGCGCTGCGCTGGCTCGGGGTGGTGCTCCCCGACCGTCCGACGCTCGCCCACGTCGCCGCCGAGCTCGGGCGCACCTGGTGGCGCCTCCGCCGGCTCGACCTCGCCGCCCTGCGCGCGCTGCCGGAGACCACGGACGAGGCCAACCTCGCGGCGATGCGCCTCATGCACCGCTGCTCGGCGGCCGCCTTCTACGTCTCGTCCAACCTGATGCCGCTGTTCTTCCTGAGGTCGGTGAACCTCTCCCTGGATCACGGCGTCACCCGGCTCTCGGCGCACGGCTTCGCCGGCTACGCCCTCATCCTGGTCACGCGGTTCAACGACGTCGCGGCGGCGGAGCGCCTCTGCACGTTCGCCCGCGAGCTGGTGGAGCGGCGCGACGTCGCCGAGCTGCGCGCCAGCGTCGGCTACCTCTACTGCGCCTTCGTCCATTTTCGCTCCAAGCCCATGGCGGCCGCCATCGAGCTGTACCCGCCGCTCTATCAGCAGGCCCTGGAGGTCGGCGATCTCCAGGGCGCGTCGGGCATCGCGTTCGCGTTCGCCAACCGATCGTTCCTCGGCGGCGTCGAGCTCGAAGAGGTCGACGAGCGCACCGGGCGCCAGATCGAGGCCATCCGCCGCCTCGGCCAGACGCGGAACGCCAGCATCACCCTGCAGCTGCGGCAGGTCGTCGCCAACCTCCGCGGCCAGGCCACCAATCCCGCGGTGCTCGACGGCGAGCACCTCCAGCGCGACGCCTTCCTGGGGGTGCTCCGCCAGGCGAACGACCGGTCGATCCTGTGCCTCCATCACTACTTCGAGTGCATGCTGGCGTTCCTCTTCGGGGAGCCGGCGGCCGCGGTCCGCAGCGCCGAGGCGGGCGATCAGCTGCGATCGGCCTGCACCGGCTCTCCCCAGCTCGCGCTGCTCGATCTCTACGCGGCCCTCGCCCGGATCGCGCTCGCGCGGGGGGGCTCGGCCTGGGAGCGGCGAGGCCTCCTCCGCGCCGCCCGCGGCAACATCGCCGCGATCCGGAAGTGGGCCGACGACGCGCCGATGAACTTCCTCCACCACCAGCGCCTCGCCGAGGCGGAGCTCAACGCCGCCGAGGGCAAGGACGGGGAGGCGGCCGCCCTCTACGACGAAGCCATCGTGGGCGCGCGCGCATCGGACGCCACCCACGAGACGGCGCTCGCCCTGGAGCGCGCCGCGCGGTTCTACCTGAGCCGTCGCCGCTACCGCAGCGTGGGCCCCTACCTCGCGGAGGCCCGCGCGGCGTGGACGCAGTGGGGCGCCGTCGCCAGGCTCCCCGCGCTCGACGCGCTCGACGCCGAGCTGAGGCGGGCCCACACGCTCCCGGCCGCCGCGTCGCGCCCGGCGAGCAGCGCCTCGGCGGGCGCGCTGCACCGGGTCCCGGAGGACGCCGAGATCAACCTGGCCTCGGTGGTGAAGGCGTCCCGGGCCATCTCGGGCGAGCTGGTGCTGGCGCGCCTCTCCGAGCAGTTGATGCGAGGGATCCTGGAGAACGCGGGAGCGCGCCAGGGGCTCCTCGTGATCGAGCGCGGAGGGGACCTGTCCATCGTGGCCCGCGGCCGGGTCGCCGGCGCCGCGGTCGAGGTCGAGGTCCCTGCCGACCCGGTGCCGATCGCCACGCCGGGCGCCGTGCCCGCGCACGCGAGCAAGCTGCTCAACTATGCCGCGCGGACCCGGGAGGCCGTGGTCAGCGACGACGCCCGCGACGGCGGTCGACGGCTCCAGGATCTCGCCGCCGGGGACCCGGTACCGCTCTCGGTGCTCTGCGTCCCCCTGGTCAAGGGCCAGGAGCTCGTCGGCCTCGTCTACCTCGAGAACGAGCTCACCGCCGGCGCCTTCACCGCCGGGCGCGTGGAGCTCATCCGCGTCCTCGCCGCGCAGGCGGCGCTGTCGATCCAGAACGCCGTGCTCTACGCCTCGCTCGAGGACCACAGCCGCGAATTGGAGCGCAAGGTCGAGCAGAGGACCCACGATCTCCAGGCCAAGAACGAGGAGCTCGCCCTCACCCTCGGCCAGCTCCGCGAGACCCAGATGCAGCTCATCGTCCAGGAGCGCCTGGCGTCCCTGGGCGCGCTCACCGCCGGCATCGCCCACGAGATGAAGAACCCGCTCAACTTCGTCACCAACTTCGCCGAGCTCACCGTGGGGCTGTCGGCCGACCTCGCGGACTCGCTCTCCACGCAGCGCCTCGACGCCGACGTCCGCGCCGACGTCGAGGAGCTCCTCGCGGAGCTGCGCCAGAACGTCACCAAGATCAACGAGCACGGCCGCCGGGCAGGCCGGATCATCGACGGGATGCTCCTGCACTCCCAGGCCGCCGCCGGGGTGCGGGAGCCGGCCGACCTCAACGCCATCCTCGACGAGAGCGTCCGGTTCGCGTCCCAGCGGGCGCGAGCCCGCAGCCCGGGCTGCGCCATCGCCGTGCTCGCCGACCAGGACGCGTCGATCGGCCCCATCGATCTCTCGCCGGACGACATCCGCCGGGTGTTCGTCAGCGTGGTCGACAACGCCTGCTACGCCCTGCAACAGAAGCAGGAGGCCGTCGGGCCCGGCTTCTCCCCGGAGATCTCGGTGCGCACGCGCGACCGCGGAGATCACGTGGAGGTGCGGATCACCGACAACGGCGTGGGCATCCCGGCGTCGATCGTCGGCAAGGTCTTCAACCCGTTCTTCACCACCAAGCCGACCGACCAGGGGACGGGGCTCGGGCTCTCCATCGCCCACGAGATCGTCGTCCGCGGCCATCAGGGCGAGATGCGCGTCAGCTCCGTCGAGGGGCAGCTCACCGAGCTGGTGATCGAGCTGCCCAGGCGCAGCACCCGCGTGCCCGACGCCGCGGCCGCGCCGGTGTGAGGGTGTCCTCGTCGCGCCGCCTGCCACCCCTCGCCCGCTACCTCCTCGCCCATCTCGCCGCGTACCCGCTCGCGTTCCTGTGGGCGGTCGCCTCCATCCCGCTCGCGATTCATCTCTCCGCCCCCGAGCTGGACGCCCTCCACGACGACCTCCCCGCCATTGGCGACCTGATCGTGCGCCGGGTGGCCTGGCCCGCGGCGGCGGCGTTCGTGCTGCCCCACCTGCTCGCGCTCTCGTGGGCCTTCGGCGGTGGCCCGGAGCGCCGGACGCCGAGCGCGTGGCTCGCCATCGCCGCGGTCGGTGTGGCGGGGGTGATCTTCGGGGGCGCGAGCTGGATCTGGCTCTTCGTCCGCGGGGCGTGAGCTCGGGGCGTCCGCCGATCGCCGCGCTCCCCTCCCCGTGCTACCCGCCGGCCATGACCGCACCGGCGTCGATCTACCTCCCCCGGGGCTTCGCGGAGCACGACCACGGAGCCCTCCACGACCTCGTCGAAGCGCACTCCTTCGGCATGCTCATCGCCCCCGGCGAGGGCGGCGTGCCGATGATCGCGCACCTCCCCTTCCTGCTCGATCGCGCCCGCGGCCCGCAGGGCACGCTGCTCCTCCACGTCGCCCGCGCCAACCCGATCCGCGGCGCGCTCGCGGCGGGCGCGCCGGTGCTCGCCGTCTTCCGCGGTCCCCACGGCTACGTCTCGCCGAGCTGGTACGCCTCGCGCGACGAGGTGCCGACCTGGAACTACGCCGTGGTCCACGTCCACGCCACGCCGCGGGCGCTGGATGACGCCGAGCTCCTCGCCTCGCTGGCGGGGCTCGCCGCGGTGCACGAGCGCGGTCGACCGGATCCGTGGACCCTGGCCGATCTCACCGACGAGCGGCGAGGCGAGCTGCTCCCCGCCATCGCCGGCTTCGCGCTCGCAGTCACCGCGATCGAGGGCAAGCTCAAGCTCTCGCAGAACCGCACGCCCGAGGATCGCGAGGGGGCCCTGCGCGGCCTCGCCGAGCGCGGGGCGCCGGACGACGTGGCGCTGGCGGAGCTGATGAAGCGCCGCACGCCGACCTGATCAATCGAGCGGCGGTGGGTCGAGCGCCGGGAGGGGTGCGTCCTCGAGGAGCTGCTCGGCCGCGCGCGCGCGGTGGAGAGCGGCGCGGAGGGCGTCGCCACCGAGCTCGAAATGACGGGCCAGCACGGCGGCCTCGCGCTCCCCGGAGCGCTCCAGCCAGGCGCCGGCGAGGAGGTGGCCCGCGGCGCGGTCGCCGTCGGTGAGCATCGCGTAGGCGGCCTCCCGGACCAGCGCGTTGCGGAACGCCAGCTCGGGCTCGCCGGCGAAGCGGCTCGACGGGCGGCGCGTCCAGAGCTCGCTGGCCACGAGCGCGTCGACCCACCCCTCGGCCGGAGTCGGCGTGCCACCGAGCAGCGCCGTGACCGCGCTGGGCCAGAACGCTTCGCCGTAGAGGCTCGCCGCGCGGAGCGCCCGACGCACGCCGGGATCGAGGGCGCCGAGCCGCGCCTGCACCATGCCCAGCACCGTCGCTGGAAGCGGTCGCGGGGCGGGGGCGCCGGGCCCCCCGGCGGCGCCGGCGCGGATCAGCTCCTCGAGGAAGAAGACGTTGCCCTCGGCGAGATCGAGCACGCGGCCGACGGCCCCGCTGTCGGCGTCCGGCCCCAGCGCGATCCGCGCCAGCCGCTCGGTCGGCTTGCGCGGGAGCGGCTTGAGCCGCAGGCGCTGCACGTTGCGGCCGGCCCAGAGGCGAGGAAACCGCTCATCGATCTCCGGCCGGGCGAAGGCGAGCACCATCAGCGGAGCCTGCTCGAGCGTGGAGAGCGCCGCGTCGAGGAGGCGGATCGAGACCGGGTCGGCCCGGTGCAGATCGTCGAGCACCAGGACCACCGGGTGCGCGGCGCACTCGGCGGCCAGAGCGTCGACGAAGGCCCGCCGGGTCTGCTCGAACGCGAGCTGGGCGTCGGGGGGCGCCGCCTCGCCCCCGTGAGCCTCCCAGGACGCGCGCAGCACCATCTCGACGACCCCCGGCGCCGAGCCCGAGCGCGTCGCATCGCCGCGGGCGATCCACACCGTCACGCCCGCGGGGATGCGGCTCGTGTGGACGGGGGGCGGCGTGACGGGCGGCGTTCGCCGCAACGCCGCCAGGGCCTCCGCGGCCAGCCGCGACTTCCCCACGCCGGCGGCCCCGGTGAACACCAGCGCGACCGCGCGCCGCTCCTCGATGCACTCGAGCAGCTGGGCCTCCACCGTCGACAGCTCCCACTCGCGGCCCAGGCAGGGCGTCGCCTCGCCGAACCGCGTCCGCGCGGGCATCGCCGGGTCGCGGAGGCCGGTCATCCGCGAGCCCTCCACCTCGAAGTGCGGGTCGAGCAGCGCCGCCGTGAGGTCGTCGACGAGGACCGCCGAGGGCGACGCCTCCTCGGAGTGCCGCGCGAGGAGGGCCGCGGCGCGCGCGATGGCCTCGCCGACCAGGCCCTGGCCGGCCGTCTCCGTCCAGCCGGTCGCCAGCGCGAGGGGCACGCCGGGCAGGAGCGCGCCCGTCGCCAGCGCGCACCGCGCGACGCGTGCGACCTCGTCGACGGAGAGGGGCGGGCGGCCGGCGGTGATCACCGCGGCGCCGTCGGAGAGCCGCTCCAGGTGGCAGCCGAACCGATCCACGAGCGCCGCCAGATCGCGCGCTCCCGCCGTGCGCTCTTCGGTCTGAGGACTGGCCGCGACGAGCAGGACCGCGGCGATGCGCCGCTCGCCGTCGCCGAGGCCGGAGACCAGCACGGCTCCGGGTGCCACCTCGGCTCGCCCGCCCTGGAGGGCCCCGATCTCGATCGACCGCAGCGCCTCCGCTACCTCGGCCGCGCCGGCGGGCCGGCGGGCCGGATCCTTCTCGAGCAGCCGAGCGACCAGCGCGTCGAGGGCCTCGGGCACCTCGGGGCGGAGGCTCCTGGCGCGCGGCGGGGCCTCCAGCAGCACCTTGGTCAGCAGCGCGACGGGGTGGGCGCCCTCGAACGGAGGGCGCCCGGTCAGGCACCGGAACAGCACGCAGCCGAGGGCGAACAGATCGGCGCGCGTCGAGGCCTCGCGATCGCCGCGCGCCTGCTCGGGCGCCATGTACCCCGGCGTGCCCACCGCGACGCCGCTGCGGGTGAGCGAGTTGCCGACGTCATCGAGGCGAACCAGGCCGAAGTCGATGAGCCTCACGTCGGCGACGTCGCCGCCGACCAGGAAGAGGTTGCTCGGCTTCACGTCGCGGTGCATGACGCCGAGCGCGTGCACCGCGGCGAGCGCGTCGGCGGCGCGCGCGCCCAGGGCGACCGTCTCCGCGACGGTGAGGCCCTGCTCGGCGAGGTGCCGCCGCAGGTCCCGTCCCTCGAGCCATTCCATGGCGAGGAACGACTCGCCGTCCTCGCTCACGCCGTGCGCGATGTAGCGCACCACGGCGGGGTGCCGCAGCATCGCCAGGGTCTGCGCCTCGCGCGAGAAGCGCTCGGTGGCGGTGGTCCGGGGCGCCCGCAGCACCTTGAGGGCGACGCGCTCGCCGGTGCCGGTGTCCCGCGCGCGGTAGACCGTCCCCGCGCCGCCGGCGCCAGCCTCCTCCTCGATCTCGAAGCGTCCGGCAAAGAGCTTCTTCCCGAGGGTACCCACGGGCGAATGGTCGCACTGTTCGATGCGCCAAACGAGGGGTGTGCGTCGCCGACCTGCCGTTCGCCCCGCCCGCCCCCGGGGCGCGGTCAGGGCCGGTGTCGCTCCACCAGCCGGCGCATCTCCGCCAGCGGCAGCGCGGGCACGGCGTGATCGTTCTGCCCCAGCATCGGGACGCCCGCGCAGAGCGCGTTGAGCACGGCCTCCTCCACCGCGTCGAGCGTGGCCTCGTAGAGGTCGTCGAGCTCGCTGTCGAGGGCGATCTCCACGGTGTGGACGTGGAGCACGCGCTCCCGCGGCACCCGGTTGGAGGTGCTCCAGCCGAAGATGAACTCGCCCGAGTTGTTGGCCGCGAACCCGCCCAGCCGCCCCAGGGCGAGCGCGCCGCGACGACAGAGGCGGTTGAGCTGCCGCGCCAGCAGCGGCGCGTCGGTCGCGAGCAGGACGATGATCGAGCCGGCGGCGGGCCGCTGGGCCACGTGCGCGAAGCGGTCGGCGAGGAGCCGGCCCACCGGGACCCCGTCGACCCGCAGGTTGTTGCGGGTGCCGAAGTTGGAGAGCACCAGCACCCCCACCCGGGCGGGCGCGCCGCCCACCGAGAGCTCGCGGCTGGAGGTGCCGATGCCGCCCGCGAAGTCGAACGTCGACATCCCGGTGCCGGCGCCGACGCAGCCCTCGAGCACCGGCCCCGCGGCGGCGCCGTCGAGCGCGGCCCACACGTCCTCGTCGGTGACGTGGCGGCCGACCGCGTCGTTGAGGAAGCTGTCGTCGCACTCGGCCACGACGGGGATGACCACGTCGTACTCCTGGCCGATCTTGGGGTGCTTGCGCCACATCCACGAGATGGTGGCGTCGGCGACGCGGCCCACGCACATGGTGCTGGTGAGGAGGATGGGCGTCTCGCACAGCCCCCACTCGTCGGCCTGGAGCAGGCCCATCACCTCGCCGGCGCCGTTGAGCACGTAGGCCCCCGCGAACACGCGCTGGAGGAACACGTCGCCGTCCGCCGGCATCACCGCGGTAACCCCGGTGCGCACCGGGCCACGCCCGGGCTGGAGCGGCCCCTCGCCCTCGATGAGGGTGGTGTGCCCGACGCGCACGCCGCTGACGTCGGTGATGGCGTTGCAGGGCCCGGTCGGGAAGCGACCGATGGACACCCCCAGGTCCCGCAGCCGCACCCGTTTCTCCGCGCGGGGCTCGGGCGTCCGCTTGGTACTCCGGGGACCCTTGCTGCGCGGCCCGCTCACGCCCCGTTGATCCCCTTGACCGCCACCGGCGCCGGGGTCGGAGTCGGCGGCGGCACGCTGGCGCCGAGCCCGGACGGCGACGCGGCCGGGGCCTCCTTGGGCAGAGCCTGGCGAGCCTCGCGGTAGCGCTTGATCGAGCCGGCGAGGATCTCGCCGATGAGCATGCGGTAATCCATCCCCGCGACCTTGGCGATCACGCACAGGTCGCTGAACTCGGGGGTGAGCCCGGGCAGGGGGTTGATCTCGATGACGTAGACCTTGCCGTCGGGCGCCATCCGCAGGTCGACGCGGGCCACGTCGCGGCAGTCGAGCGCGGTGAAGGTGTCGCGGACCACCTTCTCGATGCGCTTCTGCTCGGCGGGGGTGATCTGCGCCGGGCACTCGAAGCGCACCCGCGGGTTGTCGCTCTGCTTCTCCTCGAAGCCGTAGACCGGGTGCTGGGGCGGGTCGACGAAGACCACCTCCATCACCGGCAGCACCTTGGGCCGCCGCTCGCCGAGCAGCCCCACGGTGAACTCCCGCCCGGTGATGTACTCCTCGACCAGCGCCGGCTGGCCGTAGCGCTCCACCATCATCCGTGCGGCCGCGCGCGCCGCCGCCTCGTCGGCAACCACCGAGGCCGAGGTGATGCCCTTGGAGGTGCCCTCGGCGTTGGGCTTGACGATCACCGGGTAGCGGAAGGCCTTGAGCTTCTCCCGCCCGGTGGTCATCACCTGCCACTCGGCGGTGTCGATGCCCGCGGAGCGGAGGAGCTGCTTGGTGAGCCCCTTGTCGAGGCAGAGCGAGAGCGTGGTGGCGTCGCTGCCCGAGTAGGGGATGCCGAGCAGCTCGCAGAGGGCCGGCACGTGGGCCTCGCGACCGCGGCCGCGCATGCCCTCGGCGATGTTGAAGATCACGTCGGGGCGGGTGTCGGCGAGGACGCGCGGCAGATCCGAGGTCGCCTCGAGCGGCACCACCGTGTGCCCGTAGCTCTCGATGGCGGCGGTGATGGCGGCGATGGTCTTGGGCGAGTCGAACTCGGCCTCGGCGTCGTTGGAGGCCGGGTCGATGCGCTTCATGTTGAAGGTGAGCCCCACCCGGAGCGCGCTCTTCTTGGGCTTGCGGGTGGGCGCCTCGACGAGCGCGCCGAGGCCGCGGCGCCGGCAGGCGCTCTTGACGATGGCGCGGATGACGCCGTCGTAGTCGACGCCCCGCTGGCGCGCGCCGACGAAGAGGCCCCCGCCCGGCTCCAGCGTGGGCAGCGCGTCGAGCGTGAGGAAATAGATCTGGTATCCCGGCACCGCCCCCGGCGTGCGCGCGCCCGCGGCGCTGCCCTCGAGCGCGCGGGTGACGCGGAACTCGCAGCGGCCGAAGTCCTTGAGATCGACCGCCCGCGCGATGCGCCGGGTGAGGGTCTGGATGCGCTCGATGACAGGCGCCGGGAGCTCCGCCGGGCGCACCGTGACGTGCTCGAACTTCACGTTCTTGAGCTGGTAGTCGTAGACGTTGTAGAGCCCGGAGAACTGCGGGTCGATCACGTACTCGACCGGATCGAGGATGCCGTCGTTGCCCAGCCCGTCGACGTACATGCAGGCGATGTCGATGCCGCGCAGGTAGCGCTCGACGATGAGCCCCGCCTCGTAGCGGCCGAGCTGCCGGTCGACCACCTCGGCCAGCTCGTAGGCGTCCTCGCAGACGCTGAACGCGCCGGAGATGCCCTTGGACGAGCCCTCGAAGTTGGGCTTGACGATGACCGGGAAGGCCATGTCGTCGAGCGCGCCGCTCTCGATGGTGGCCCGCGAGATCAGCCGCGCCCGCGGGGTCGGCACGCCGTAGCCCGAGAGGATGCGCTTGGTGAGCATCTTGTCGAGGGTGATGCAGAGCGTGTAGGCGTCCGAGCCGGTGAAGGGGATGCCCAGCTCGTCGAAGAGCGACGGGTAGAACGCCTCTCGCGTCTTGCCCTTGTGCCCCTCCGCCGTGTTGAAGATGAGGTCCGGCATCAGCGCCTCCAGCCGCGCGATCACGCGCGAGGCCGGTCCGCTCACCTCCAGGCGCTCCACCTCGTGCCCGGCGCGCTCCAGGGCGGCGGCGATGGCGTCGATGGTCTCGGGGCTGTCGAACTCCGCCTCTTCGGGGGAGCCGGTAATCTTGAGGTTGTGCGTCAGCGCGATGCGCATCGGTCCTCGCTCTGCGCTGGCTAGCGCGACGCGAGGATTCGGGCCCCAAGGCGGGGCGTCAAGCGGGATGTGACGCCCGGGGACGCCCTCGCCCGCCCCGCGCGGGAATCAGCTCATCACCAGCCCACCGTTCACGTCCACGGTGGCGCCGTTGAAGTAGTCGCACTCCAGCACGAACTTCACCGCCAGCCAGATGTCCTCGGGCAGCCCCACCCGCCCACACGGCACCGCCGCGACCAGCGCATCGCGCGCCTTCTGGTTCATCCCCTGGGTCATCGGGGTCTCGATCATCCCCGGCGCCACCGCCCCCACGCGCACCCCGTACTGGGCGAACTCGCGCGCCCAGGTCACCGTGTTGGCCGCCAGCGCCGCCTTGGCCGCCACGTAGTTGGACTGCCCGCGGTTGCCGAACCGCGAGATGGAGGAGAGGTTGACGATGACGCCGGGGCGGCTCTCGGTCTCCACCATCTGCGCCACGGTCTCGCGCACCATCCAGGTGGCGCCGGTGAGGTTGACCCCGAGGACCGCGTTCCAGCTCTCGGTGGGGAAGCGGGTCACCGCGCCGGTGGTCCG
>Ga0302279_10001058_pt1 | contig 40162 bp, 35 predicted proteins | sample III_Bog_N3_3_FD_194541 | JGI IMG/M metagenome (GOLD analysis project Ga0302279, IMG submission 194541) | Peat permafrost microbial communities from Stordalen Mire near Abisko, Sweden - III_Bog_N3_3 | ecosystem: Environmental > Terrestrial > Soil > Wetlands > Peat | place: Sweden: Abisko... | reverse complement strand
CTCCGGCCTCTTCCTGACACTCTTTCCCATCGGCGGTCTCCTTCCACAAGGACCCCGATCTTCCGATCGGGGGTGAAGGAACCGCCACCTTCAATTTCAACAGCCGACGGGACGTCCCCGGGGAGCTCAGGCAGGGTGGCACTGGGCGTGCAGTAGGGTTTGGTATCGACCGCCGCCGCGATAGGGCGAGCTAACCAACGTAAAGAGGGGACTTTCCAATGAGCGACTCGAGCAAGATGACGCCGGCGGTGAAACTCACGCTGAGCCGCGAGACGGTGAAGAACCTCAACGTGCGGACGGACGTGAGGACGGGCTACATCTGGGAGCCGAACGCGACGGGTACCTGCGTGCCTAAGGGTGGCGGGGCTACGAGGATGGCGACTGGCTGCGCTAGCGGCGGCCTCGGGGTCTCGAACGGCGCCTACACCTGCGTTTGCGTCTGAACCAAGGACGCGCTGAGAGCGAGAGAAGGGGCTAGGGCGCGCAGCCGAGGGCCCTTTCTCGGTTGCGGGCCTTCGCGGCCGTTCTTGGCGGAGGAGACGCCTTCCCCCAGCGGGCGAGCACTCGTTTGTACGCGCGGCAGGCGCCCGATGGATCGTCCCGTTCTTCGAGGGCGCGTCCGAGCTCGAAGTCGGCCTCGACTGCGTGGATCGCGTCGGTGCCTGCCAGTAGAAAGCAAGACGAGCTTGCCGCGACGAGGTAGGGGAGCGCTTGGTCGAGGCGACCCGCAAGCGCGAGCGTCCTGCCGACCGGCTCGGCGAAGCGAGGCTGCAGGGCCGTGAGAGAAAAGGAAGCGGACGCGTCGGGCATCTCTGCAAGAGCGGCGCTTGCCTCCTCCGGGGTCTCCGCGGGCCGTGCGTACGCCTCGATCCACCGCTCCATGGGGTCGGCGTCCTTGGTGAGCGCGAGCCAGCGGTCGCGCGCGGCGGTGAATCCCGCATCGATCAATCCTCCCGCTGCTCGCTCCGCTGCCTGAGCTGCAAGCGAGCCAAAGAGCCGGTCGGAGGGAGATAGCCCAGCACGCTGGCGCAGGTAGGCCTCCGCGATGCGGATGACGCTCGCAGAACGACCAAGCTCGAGATTCAGGAGCATGCGCGGGTAGCTCGCTTCGAACTCGATCTGTTCGTGTGTATCGTGCAATCGTTCCAGCTCAGCGTACTGATCCTCGGCGGCGCGGAAGTCGCCCCGGAGAATCGCAAGCGCACCTCCGGCGACCAGGGACTCGAGTGGAAGTGAGGGGGCGGGCACGCGGTCCAGGTACTGCTGGAGTGCGGCGCGAACGGCCTCCTCGGGCTCTCCGGAGCCGGCCAAGCCCTGCGCGAGAAGATAGTACGGTCGGCCCAGCTCGGGGGGCTCTAGCGGGATCAGGCGTCGAGCTGTTGCGACCGCGTCTTCACATTTCCCTTCGCTGACCTCGACGTAGGCGAGGTTCATCAGGCATGCGGTTGCGCGAGGCGATGCCTTCATGCACCCGGAGTAGGCGTTCATGGCACCGGCGGGGTCGCCTAGCTCGCTCCGCAGAAGCCCTTTCAGGTCCCACGCAGTGGCGAACGTCGCATCGCGGTCCATCGAGATCTCGACGGCCTTGACGGCCTCCGTGGGAAGTCCCGCAAAGTCGAGCAGGAGCCCAAGCTGGAACGGAAAGTCGCCGTCGCTCAGGTACTTCTGAACCGCGGCCTCGAGGATCTTCCGCCCCGCGCCGTAGTCCGGAGGCTCGCGCGCAACGCTCTCAAAGGCGTCGAGCAAGGTGTGATCGTGCGTCCCCAGGGAAGCTTGCGCCGCGTGAGCTGCTTGTAGGTCGGCGCTCGTAATCGTTGCGACGTCGGGCATCATCAGGTTCGTCAGAAAGAGGCGCAGCTGTGCGGCACCGAAGAGCGGGTCGAGCTCAGTGGCGCGCCCAAGCTGCGTCAACGCCGCCGCCTGCGCCCCGTCTCGTAGCGCCTGCATCCCCGCGAGATACGCCGCGGTCGCGTCCCGATTGTTCGACATCTGCGACGGCACGTCCGCCGGAGGCCCCGCGTCCACCACGACCTGTTTCGCCGTCTGCGACGCCGCTCGCGCGCGCACCCCTACGACTCCCGCGACTGCGGCCGCGATCGCGACAGCAGCGATCAGCACGGGTGCGCGTCCGCTCTTCGCCCTCTCGTTGCTCTCCTGCGTCCTCGCAGGAAACGCGCTCTGCACCGCCGTGTGCGCCGTCGCCGAGATCTGCTCCGTGGCCGCGTTCTCGATGCCGCGCGCGGGGATCGAGATCCGGTTCTTCCCCGTCGTCGTCGTCGCGCCCGTCGCCGCGAACGGCTCGAGCTCCTCGGCGATCTCCTCCATCGTGTGGAAGCGCGCGTCGGGCAACTTGTTCAGCGCCTTGCGCACGACCGCGTCCACGGGCGTCGGGATCTCCCGGTTGCGGAGCGTGAGCGGCTCGACCTCGCGTGAAAGGACCTGAGAGAAGATTGCGACGCCCTCGCCGTCCCACGGTGTCTTGCCGGTGAGCACCTCGGTTGCAAGCACGCCCCACGCGAACTGGTCAGCGCGTCCATCGATCGCTCCCGCGCGGATCTGTTCGGGCGCCATGTACATCGGCGTTCCGATGACGACCCCCTCGGCCGTGAGCGTGCCGCTGCTCACGGCGAGACGCGCGAGGGCGGCGAGATCGTTGGGATCGGGCGGAGACTGGGGCGCGTCCTCGGCGGTGACGGCGCGGCGCGCGATGCCGAAGTCGAGCACCTTCACGAAGCCGTCGTCGCGGACCATCACGTTCTCGGGCTTGATGTCGCGGTGAACGATGCCGAGCTTGTGGGCGGCGCCGAGCGCGCGGGCAACGTCGGCGATCCAGCGGATGCGTCGCGCGAGCGGGACCGACGTGTCGCCGACGAACGCGCGGAGGTTGCGCCCGGCGACCAGCTCCATCGCGAGGAAGGGGACACCGTCGACCTCGCCGACGTCGTAGATGGCGACGGCGTTCGGGTGCGTGATGCCTGCGGCCGAACGAGCTTCGCGGAGGATGCGCCCCTGGCGGTCGGTCGACGACGGCGCGCGCCCAGCGACGGCATCCGCTTCGGGACGCACGGTGAGCACCTTGAGCGCGACCTTCCGGTGCAGCACCGAGTCGTGCGCGCTGTAGACCTCGCCCATGCCGCCGCGGCCGAGAAGCTCGGCGAGCTGGTAGCGGCCGAAGGTCGCGCCGGGCTCCAGGGGCATCGGGGGCGAGGGTACCAGGGTTCGCGCGGGGGGAGATGGCGCGCAGGTCCGGCGCGTGCGCGCGCCTCTCTGCTTGCGCGTTCGCTTGAGCAACTTGCCCAACGGCCTTGCGCGGACTGCGCAACGACATCATTCGCGTTGCGCTAACTCGACCGCGCGTGCGCGCGGATTCACCCGGAATCGCGCTCCCCGCGCCTGGCATCGAGTGTGCAAAAAGCCGCGGACATGAACGACTGCAAGAGCTCCCCGAACAAGAAGCTCACCCTCAGCCGCGAGACGGTGAAGAACCTCAACGTCCGCACGGACGTCCGGGCCGGCATTCCGAAGGGGAGCATGCCGCACTCGGTGGTCGGTGGTTGCACGCTCCCGCCGACCGTTACGTGTACAAACGCCAGCTGCGCTGGCTTCGGGTGATCCAGTCCCGCCGCCGGGTCGGCGAAAGCGATTCGTAGGTCCGACGGTTCTTCGCACTACAGACGTGCGTCCTCGAATCGACTGATCGCGGCCTCCCGGCGAAGCTACTCTCCCTTCATGACCCGCGACGCCCCCGCGTCCCCCCGGAGCCAGGTCCTCCCGCGCCCCACCGACCGCCTCACGCTCGCCGGCGCCCTCCAGGTCAGCCCCATCTGCCTCGGCACCGTCGGCGAGTCGCGCGCGATCAGCCACGCCTTCGACCTGGGCATCAACTTCTTCTTCCTCACGGCCGACATGCACTGGCCGCTCTACGACGCGACACGCAGGGGTCTCATGGATCTCTTCCGTCGCTCGCCGAGCGTGCGCGATCAGGTCGTCGTGGCCGTCGTCGGCTATCCGGCGCAGTCCGAGTTCAGCCACATGCCCTTCGAGGAGACTCTCGGCTACACCCTCGGGCTCGGACACATCGATCTCACGGTGGCCGGCGGGAGCTACCGGAGCGACTTCGCGGCGCGCAAGGAAGCGTTCGAGGTCCACAAGAAGGACTTCGGCGCGCGCGCGTTCGGCACGAGCTTCCACGACCGGGAGATGGCAGCGGAGGCGATCCGCGAGGAGCTCGTGGACATCGCGTTCATTCGTTACAACGTCCTGCACCCCGGCGCCGAGACGGACGTGTTTCCGCACGTCGCGCCTTCGAGCCGCGCCCTCCTCTACAACTTCACCAGCACGCACCCGCACATCTCCCCGGAGCTCTTCCCGAAGCTCGGGCTGAACGCGGACTACTGGCAGCCGGACATCACCGACTATTACCGCTGGGTGCTCGCGCGACCGGAGCTCGACGGGATTCTCTGCGCTCCGCGCACCGTCGCCGAGCTCGACGCGCTCGATCGCGCACTCGCCGCAGGGCCGCTCACGGACGAGCAGTACACGTACATTCGCGATCTCACCGATCTCGCAGGGGGGAAAGCGACGCTCGTAGAAGATCCACCGACGACTGCGTAGTCGCGCGCGAACCGCGCCCCCTACGGCGGCAAGCTCGCCGCGTTTCGTACGAACGTCGCGACGCCGCGAGCCTCGCGCTCATCAGAACGAAGCGTGCGCGCCACGAATTTGGTCTCGTTCCGCACCCATCGCGGCAAGCGCGCCTGGATTTGGATCGAGCTTCCATCGATTTTCGTCGCGCTCGCCTCGATGGAACCGGCGCTTCACTCGGAACGCGGCGAGCTTGCCGCGATCTGCAGGTCGCTTCCTCGAATCCGTCGGGCGGTTCGCTCCCATGGAGGCAAGCTTGCCTCGAACCGAACCAAGTTTCGTTCCGCTCGCGGCATCATCGGATCCGATCGCGGCAAGCTTGCCTTGACGGCACCCAACGTCGACGCGAAACCGTGCGCCGTGAAGACCTACTCGATGGACGAGCTCACGGAGCTCACGAAATTCTCTGCGCGGACCGTGCGCCAGTACATCGCCTTCCACATGATTCCCAAGCCGAAGCTCGCCGGCAGCGCGACGCGCTACTCGCGCGAGACGCTCGGGAAGCTGCTCGCCATCCGGCACTGGCGTCTCGAACAGAAAATCACGACGACCGGGATGAGGCGCGCCCTGCGGGCTGCGGACGAAGACGAGTGGGAAGCGTGGGCCGAGGACGTCGATCCCATCGCGCCGCCACCGCCACCGCCGGCTCCGGTCGTCGCTGCGAAAACGGCGGCTCCTGCGCAGGTCGCCGCGCCTTCGAAGGCTCCTGCGACCGACGCCGCTCCGCTGGACGGCGCGCTCGGCGAGAAATGGCACCACGTCCCGCTGATGCCGGGCCTCGTGCTGCTGATGCGCGACGGGGCCGGCGAGATGACCGCGAGCGTCGCGCGGGAGATTCAGAAGAGGTATCGCGCGGGGTAAGGGCGCGCGGACGGAATCGCGAAGTCTTCGTTCGCGGGCTGCGCTAGGACCGCGGGATGGTCATGTCGCGTCTGCGGTTCGCGCTCCCTCTCCTCGTCCTCTCCGCGTGCTCTCCGGCGCCGGAGCCTCCGGTCGCTCCCGTGAGCGCACCGCCTCCGGTCGCGAGCGTGCCGCCCGCGCAGGCCGCCGCTTCCGTCGCACTGCCGAACGCCGGACCCCCGGTGGCGCCGGTGCGCCCCGTGACCGACGTGTACTTCGGGACGAGCGTGGTCGATCCCTACCGCTGGATAGAGACTCCGTCCGCGGAGCGCGATGCGTGGACGAAGGGGGAGGCCGACTTCACCCGCCAGGCGCTCGACAAGCTCCCGGGGCGCGCCGAGCTCCTGGCGCGCATCGGCCAGCTCGACGACGGGTCAGTCAGCGTGAGCGACGCGGAAGTTTGGGGCGGCCGGACGTTCTACCTTCGGATCGCGGCGGGGCAGAATACGCAGAAGCTCTACGTGCGCGACAAGAGCGGCACCGAGAAGCTCCTGTTCGACCCGGACACGGTCGCGCAGGGAGACAAGCACATGTCGCTCGATTGGTTCGTCCCGTCGCTCGACGGCAAGCTCGTCGCCTACGGCGTTTCGCCGAGCGGCTCGGAGCAAAGCGTCATCCACGTCGTCGACGCGACGACCGGGACGATCCTTCCGGATGCCATCGACCGCGGGGATCTCGGCGTCACGAGCTGGGTCGACGGTGGGTCGTTTCTCTATGCGCGACTGCAGAAGCTCCCCGCGGACGCCCCTCCCACGGCGAGATATCAGCACGTTCGGTCCTACTTGCACATTCTTGGAACGAATCCCGACGACGACACCCTCGTCTTTGGTCAGGGGGGCACGCCCGGCGTCGAGCTCACTGACGACGAGTGGCCCGTTCTGGTGCTGGAGCCGGGGACGGCGACCCTCATTGCCGCCGTCCACAACGGCGTGAAGCGCGAACGGGCGCTCTATGTCGCGCCGCGCGCCACATTGCGGAAGGGAGAGCCCCCCACGTGGACGAAGGTCGTCGCCTACGACGACGAAGTCACTGGCATCGCGGTCCACGGCGACGACCTCTTCCTCCTGACGCACCACCAGGCCGATCGGTTCAAGGTCGTCCAGACGCGTGCGTCGCACGTCGATCTCGCCCACGCCAAAGTTGTCGTGCCCGAGGGGGACGCCGTCGTGAACGCCATCGGCGCCGCGCGGGACGCTCTCTACGTCAAGGTCTTGGACGGCGGGATGTCCCGGCTACGTCGGTTGCCCTACGGCGGCGGCGCTCCGGAAGACGTGAAGCTCCCGGGTGACGGAGCCATCACGGAGATGTTCGTCGAGCCGACGCAGCCGGGCGCGCTCTTCTCCTTCACCTCGTGGACGACGTCGCCCTCCTGGCTCACGTACGATCCGGCGAAGAAGACGCTCGCGGACACGAAGCTCCAGCCCCTGTCGTCTGCGGACTTCAGCGGCGTCACGTCCGTCGAGGTGAAGGCCAAGAGCGCCGACGGCACGATGGTGCCGCTGTCGATCGTCTACCCCAAGAGCCTCCCGATGGACGGTTCGAGCCCGACCTACCTCTCCGGGTATGGCTCGTACGGCAGCGTCCAGAATCCTAAGTTCGATCCCACGATGCTCGCCTGGTACGAGCGCGGCGGCGTCTACGCGAAGTGCCACGTACGCGGCGGCGGCGAGTACGGCGAGGCGTGGCACAAGGGGGGAATGATCGCGACCAAGCAGCACACGATCGACGACTTGCTCGGGTGCGCGCAGTACCTGATCGATCAGAAATACACATCGCCCGCACACCTCGCCGGTCACGGGCGGAGCGCCGGCGGGATCACGATCGGGGGCGCGATCACGCAGCGCCCCGACCTCTTCGCCGCCGCGCTCATTTGCGAGGGCGCGACCAACGCGCTTCGCGACGAGACGCAGGAAGGGGGCCCGATGAACATCCCCGAGTTCGGGTCGGTGAAGACCGAAGAGGGGTTCAAGGCGCTCTACGGTATGGACGCCTACGCGCACGTGAAGGACGGCACTCCGTACCCGGCCGTGCTGGTGACGACCGGCATGAACGATCCGCGCGTCAGCCCATGGGAGCCGATGAAGATGGCGGCTCGCCTCCAGGCCGCGACGTCGAGCGGCAAGCCGGTGCTCTTGCGCGTGGAGTACGACGCGGGGCACGGCATCGGTTCGACGAAGGCGCAGCACGATGCGGAAGTGGCCGACGAGCTCGCGTTTCTACTGGCGCACCTCGGCGGTTCGGCGAGCGCGAAGTAGGTCTGCGCCTCAGCGAGGGGCGAGCGCTACGCGCGCGTCAGCCTCGCAACCAGCTCCGCATGCTGCGGAAACACCTTCCCCAGCTCCTCCCGCCCGGGCATCTCGAAATCCCGAAAGTCGAACCCCGGCGCGACCGTGCACCCGCACAGCGCGTAACGCTCTCCGCGCGGCACGGCCGCTTGCCAGCGCCCCGCGGGGACCACGTGCTGCGGGCGCTCCCCGCGGCGGAGATCGCGTCCGAGCGCCGTCACCGTGTGTCGCCCCGCGTCGTCGATCTCGTGCAGGTCGAGCGGATCGCCGTCGTAGTGGTGCCACACTTCGTCGCTCGCGACGCGGTGGAGCGCGCTGAAGACGCCGGCGGGGAGGAGGAAGTAGATCGCGGTGCTCGCGGCGCGCGGCGTGGTGTGCGGGAGCCCGGAGAGCGAGAGCGGCGAGCGCCAGGTCTCGCGATAGAAGCCCCCTTCGGGGTGCGGAGAGAGAGCGAGGAGCTGGACGAGGTCGGCGGCGTCGGGGCGCATCTCAGCCCACCGCCGTGACGCTGACTTTCCCCTCGTTCGTCTCCAGCGACACCAGCGCGATCCCCCCCGCCACCAGCAGCACCTTCGTCTCCCGCGCCCCGCACGGCGCTCCGAGCCACGTCCGCTGACTGGCCGAGAGCCGCGGGAACAGGCGCGCCGCATCCGTTCCGATCAGCCCCACGACCCCCGAGCCACCGAGCGTCATCTCGAGACCGAGCTCGCGGCACAGCGTCACGGTCGGCGCGTCCGCCCGCACGATGAGGCACGCGATCATGCGCGCGTCCTTCGCCCGCACTTGCACGAGCGCCGGCGCGTCCTCGGCGAGCCTCTCGCGCACGATCGCGACGGCCTTCTCTCCCGCGAGCGGACCGAGCCCGTACCGCTCGCTCAGCGGCTTGCCGATCATCAGCTGAAGTCCGCCCAGTCGCGCTCCACGTGCCACGACTTCGGCTTGAACGCCCAGGTGATGATCTCGGCGGGCTCGAACGTCTCGGCGAGCGGAGTCATCGAGACGATGTCGGCCTCGGCGAGGGCGAGGTTGAACGGCTTCTTCTTCCCCTCGAGATCCCAGAGTTGGTACATGTCCACGGGCTCGCGCGCGCCGCGAAGCGGGCCGAAGTCGAGCGGGGCGCAGACGCGCGTGAGCTCGCGCCCTTCCTTACGGTGGAAGAAGCGCAAGGAGAGACGGTGCTTGGTCGCGAGCGCTTCGAGGAACTCAGGGTGGTTCGCGTGCATCCCGCACTCCTTACCACCCGCATCGTTCCGCGCGCGAGTCCGGCGAGACCCGCTCGCAGGACCCGGCGCGCGCGCGCGCGGCGCGTTTCAGGAGCTCAGGAGCCGGTGGCCGTCGGATCCTCGATGTGCCCGAGGAAGAGCACGGCGCCCGTCGGACCATCGACGATCGAGATCAGGTAAGGCCGGTTCACCGTCATCGTGACCGGCGGGGGCTGCTGCGAGACGCTCGAGCCGGCCACGACGACCGCCGTCGCCGCCGCCGCTTCCACCCCGGTCTCCTGCATCGCGATCATCGCCTTCTGCAGCACGTCCGAGATGTAGAGGCGGTCGCCGTCGGGAGTCTTCGCGCAGAGCCCCAGGAAGTCGGCGTTCTGCTTGTCGAACGCCTGCGTCATCCCCATCGCCTGCAGCGCGGTCGCCAGCGAGAACGAAGGGGAGGTGAACGTCACCTTCGGGAGCGACAGCGTGACTTGCGCCTGCGCCGTCGGCGGCGCGACGATGCCCGAGGTCGCCGTGAGCCCCGCCTCGTACGTCGCGAGGTCGCCGTGCGGAAGTGCGATCACGACGGTCTCCTGCCCGCCCGCGAGCGGGAGGCTGACGATCTGCGCCTGTCCGTCGTCCACGTACCCGAACGTCTGCACCTGGTTCATGAACGGCGTAGACGCTGTCGTTCCATCGGCGCGCGTGAACGGCGCCGGCAGCGTCGCGGTCGCGTTGAACGTGTTGAGCCAGGGGAACTTCAGGTGGATGGCGTTGACGAGCACCATGCGCGTCGTGTCGTCGATCGAGCCCGGCGTGAGCAGGTCGTTGATCTTGTCGGAGGTCGCTGCGCTGACCCAGTCGTTGATGGTCGTGAGCGCCGCGGCGGACTGGTTGATGAAGTCCTGCTGGTACACGCCCGTGCCGTAGCTCTTCGCGAGCGTGTCGAGGAACGGCGTCTCCCAGGTGTACGTCTGCTCGCCCCACACGGAGTTCACGACCTGCAGCTGGTAGTCGCTCGCCGAGGGGGCCGGCTCACCGCTCTCCGACGCCGTCTTCTGGTCAGCCGCGAGCGCCGTGGCGGCGCGCGACGCGAGCGCCTGGCTGAGCGCGTTCTGCCCGTCGAAGATCGTCGATGTGGCCGAGCCGTAGTGAAGCGCGGTCGCCATCTGCGACGCGGTCTCCCCCTGCGCGCCGGCGTACGTCATCGTGAGCGCGAGCGACGCGCTGATCGGCGACGTGAGGATGTTGCTCGGCGAGGGCGTCGTGCGGAGGCGCGAGTAGAGGTCGAGCGCGAAGGCGTTGTTCGCGGTGACGGCTCCCGCGAGGGACGCGGGGGAGATGCTGGATGCCGCATCGCGCGGAAGCGATGACTTGGCGACGGGGACCGACGTGGGGTTGGTCGGACTCGTCGAGGAGGAGGCCGACCCGCCGCAGGCGACGAGCGCGAGCAGAAGGGGGGCGGAAGCCGCGAGGAAGGTGGTGTGGCGCATGACGCAGCCTAGAGCATGGGGTGTGCCGTAGCAGTTTGCGACCCGTTACTGCGAAAAGCGCGCGAAGATCTCGCGGAAAGCAAGAGATCGCTCAGGCGCGCCCGTCACAGGGGCGGAGCGAGTTGGCACAGTGTGGAACGGAAGGGCGTAACGCCGGGGGCCCCTCGGGGGCCCGATCCCGCGGTCGGAGCCGGGATGGACGAGCCGCTTTGGCTGAGCCCGGGGAGGCGCTAACGTGGCAGGCCGTGGCTGGGCCCAAGAAGACGATTCTCGTCATCGAAGACGAGCCGCACATCGTCCTCGGCCTGAAGGACTCGCTCGAGTTCGAAGGCTTCGCGGTCATCACGACGGGCAAGGGGAGGGAAGGGGTCGCCCTCGCGCGCTCCGAGAGCCCCGACGCCATCGTGCTGGACCTGATGCTGCCGGACCTGAACGGGTACGCGGTGTGCGAGGAGATCCGGCGCTCGAACACGATCATTCCGATCCTGATGCTGACCGCGCGGTCGCAGGAGACGGACAAGATTCGCGGGCTCGACGCGGGCGCCGACGACTACGTCACGAAGCCGTTCAGCGTGAACGAGCTCATCGCCCGCCTGCGCGCGATCTTCCGCCGCGCAGCGCGCGGTGGACCGGTGCCCGACGTGGTGACGCTGGGGGACGCGCAGGTGAACTTCGCGTCGCATTCGCTGACGCGCGGCGGGACGCAGGAGCAGCTGTCGTTTTACGAGGTGGAGCTGCTGCGGCTGCTGTACGAGCGCGCGGGGCAGCCGGTGGCGCGCGATGAGATCTTGCAGAAGATCTGGGGGCTCGAGGCGGGGCCGACGAACCGCACGGTGGACAACTTCATCGTGAAGCTGCGGAAGAAGATCGAGAAGGCGCCGGAGAAGCCGCAGTTGATTCTGACGGTGTACGGGTTTGGGTACAAGTTGGCGATGGGGTGCGGGGGGGGGGGGTTGGGGGCTTCCCCCGGCTGCAACGCGAACGCGAAACGCGAACGCGAACGCGAACGCGGGGACGAGGTGCGCGCGGCCGGCCGTGCTCCTGCCCTCGCCCCACGGCGCCCGCCTCGCGGCGCCCCTACGACCGATACGGCCCGATCTCTCTCTGCGCCGGCGCCGCGACAAAAATCTCGCGAATCAACTTCTCGGCCTCGCGCGCCTCGAGCTCGAACGGAAAAGAGATGAACCCGGCGCCGAACAACGGCATCAGCAACGCGACGAGCGCCTCCGGCTTCCCGCGGAAGACCGCAGCGAAAAGGCCGCCTAGACCCAAGAGGCACGCGCCCGTCATCCACACCGACAGGAACGGCACCACGGCGAAGTGCAAACGCATCTTCACCTCGACTCGCGCGCCCCCATGAGCCGCCGGCTGCACGACGACGCACACGACCGGCAGGGACGGATTCCGATACGAGATCTTCCGCCGGAACTTGAACGTGTACTCACCCGTCGATGCGCCGACGAACGGCGAATCGCTGCGTTGCGGCCACCACCGGCGCGGCCCGACGCGCTTCTTGATCTCGACCACGGCAGTGCTCGGCGACCAGCTCGTCTCGAAAACAAAGCTCCGCCACGGGAGGAGATCGCGCCAGCGCATGCCTCCGCCCCCTACCGCGTCACAAACACCACATCCACCCGCGCATTCCGCCCCCGATGCGCCGCATCCCCCGGATCCACCACAGGCGCCCTCACCCCCGCCAGCTCACTCTTCACATGCCCCACCGTCGCCCCCGCCCGCACCAGCGCCGTCACCACCGCGTCCGCGTGCTTCGCATCCAGCGCCTCATCCGCCTTCGTCGGCGGCGCCGCATCGTTCACGACCACCTGCACCCCGAGATCCGGATGCGCCGCGGCCACCCGCCCGAGCTCAGCGACCTTGTCCTGCGCGCTCGCCGCGAGCCCCGCGCCGTCGAACAGATCCCGCAGCGTCACCACCACCCCCCGCTCGTCGCGCGCCGGATCGAGCCCCCCGCTCGCCGAGAGCTCCGCCAGCAGCGTGTCCCCGTCGGTCGCCCCCTGCGACGTTCGCCGCGCCGCCGTCAGTCGATCGAGGCACCGCGCACGCACGCGAGCCGCAGCGTCGATCGGCGCCGGGTGCGGCCTCGTCTCGAGCTGAGACTCCACGCCGGCCACGTCCTTCTCCACGTCGGCGATCGCCTTCAGCGTCGCGTCGTCGCTCGCCACGAGCCGCGCCGACCCGCACAGCAACCGCGCCTCCATCGTCAGCGCGCGCGCAGCCACGACGCGCGCCCCCTCGCGCTTCCCATCGCCGGCCGCCCCCACCGCGACCAGCGGCTGCGCGTCACGCGCGACCGCGAGCCGCTTCTCCAGCTCCTCCCCCTCGGCCTCGACCTGGGCCCGCGACGCGGCGAGCTCCCGGGCGCGCGCCGACGCGATCGCCAGCGCGCTCTCCGCTTCGTCGCGCGCATGAATCGCTCGGGCCAGGCGCGCGAGCACGAACGCATGCTCGTAGGCCGCGATCGCGCGATCCGCGAAGAGCGTCGCGGCGGTGTCGTCGCCCTCCTTCAGCGCCTTCTTCGCCAGTTCACGCTGCTCGTCGGCGCGCGCGACCGCCTGCGGTGCGAGCGAGACGGCCTCGCGCGTCTGCGGGCTCTCCTTCGCAGCGTCGGCATCCGAGACGCGCGGGACGCTCAGCATCGGCGCCGCGCACCCCATGCTGGCTCCCGCGCACGCGAGCAGCACAATCCACCCGCCCAGCGAAGCGCCCTTCGTCGCGCGCCTCATCGTGCGCCTCCGTCCGCCGTCACGCTCGGCTTTGCGCTCGTCTTCGCGCCCGCGTCCGTCGTGGCGCTGCGCGTCGTCTCCGACCGCGGATGCGTCAGCTCGTCGAGCTCCGCCCGCAGCCGTCCATTCCGCGCGATCCCTTCTTCCAGCAGCGCTCGCTCGCGATCCCCCGTCACGCCCGCGTCGGTCGCCGCTTGCTGCGCCTCGCTCGCCGCCTTCTCGGCGTCGATCGCGCGCGCCAAGTCCAGCGCTCCTTCCGCCTCCTCGCGTGCCAGCCCGTCAGCGAGCCGCGCGTGCCCTTCGTCCCCCGCGGCGCGCAGCCGTATCGCCCGCTCGACGGCCTCTTTCGCCCGCTTCACGTTGGCGGCGATGGCGTCTTTGTGCACCGTGTCGCGATCCAGCTCGTCGATCGACGACGCCGTCGTCGTCCGATCGTCACCCAAAGCGAGCGTCGTCACGCCCCCGGCTCCCGCGAGCACCGCGATTCCAACTGCCCACCACCGCGTTCGCGCACGCTTCACCATGGAAACTTCGCGTAGCTTGCGAAAGGAGGCGCAGTCAAGGAATCGCGCGCCGTGGTAAGCCCACGGGGTGATCTCCTTCGCCGACATCGAGGCCGCGCGAAAGCGCATCGCCGGCAGCGTCTTCCTCTCGCCGTGCGCGTACAGCGAAGTCCTCTCCAGGGCCACCGATACCAAGCTCTGGCTGAAACTGGAGAACCTGCAGATGACCGGCTCCTTCAAGGAGCGCGGAGCCTGCAACAAGCTCATGACGTTCACCGACGCGGAGCGCGCCCGCGGCGTCATCTGCGCCAGCGCCGGAAACCACGCGCAGGGGGTCGCTTACCACGCGCAGCGCCTCGGCATCGACGCCACCATCGTGATGCCCGAGGTCACGCCGCTCGTGAAGGTGCAGAGCACCCGCGGCTTCGGCGCGCGCATCATCCTTTACGGCGCGAACTACGACGAGGCGTACGAGAAGGCGAAGGAGATCGAGGCGGCCGAGAAGCGCGTCTTCGTGCACCCGTTCGACGACGATCTCGTCATGGCCGGGCAGGGGACGATCGGTCTCGAGCTGCTCGAGCAGAACCCGTACCTGGAGGCGGTCATCGTCGCCATCGGCGGCGGCGGCATGGCTGCCGGGATCGCGGTCGCGATCAAGGAGACGAACCCGCGCATCAAGGTCTACGGCGTCGAGACGTCCGTGCTCGCCAGCATGAAGGTGGCGATCGAGCAGGGGGCGCCGACGACGCTCCCCGCCGCGCGCACGATCGCCGAGGGCATCGCCGTCCGCCGCGCGGGCGACAGGCCGTTCGAGGTCGTGAGGAAGTACGTCGATGACATCGTGCTCGTCGATGAAGAAGAGATCGCCGAGGCCATCCTCACGCTGCTCGAGCGCGAGAAGACGGTCGCCGAGGGGGCCGGTGCGGCGCCGCTCGCCGCGCTCCTCCACAAGCGGATCCCGGCCATCCTCGGCAAGAAGGTGGCCGTCATGGTCTCCGGCGGGAACATCGACGTGAACGTCATCAGTCGCATCATCGACCGCGGCCTCGTGAAGAGCGGACGCATGGTCCGGCTGGTCGTCACGATCTCGGACGTCTCCGGCTCGCTCGCGCGGTTGACGCGCCTCATCGCCGACACGAAGGCGAGCGTCGTCCAGATTCACCACGACCGGACGTTCGCCACGAGCGAGCTGAACGAAGCGGTGGTCGAGCTGGTCCTGGAGACGCGCGGCTTCGCGCACGTCGAAGAGGTGAAGGCGGCGCTCGTGGCCGGCGGGTATCGGGTCCAGTAACGGCGCCTCTGCGTTGCGCGCCGAGCCGTGGCGCGGCTACCTTCGCGGCGATGGATCAGAATCCGCAGGAGTCGAAGCGCGCGCGCGTCTCGTGGGACGAGTACTTCATGAACATCGCGCGCGAGGTGAGCACCCGCTCCACGTGCGACCGGAAGTTCGTGGGCGCGGTCATCGTTCGCGACAAGAGTATCCTCGCGACCGGATACAACGGCTCGATCAGTGGCCTCCCGCACTGCGACGAGGTCGGCCACTTGATGGAGGACAACCACTGCGTCCGCACCGTCCACGCCGAAGCGAACGCCATCGTGCAGGCCGCCCGCAACGGCGTCCGCATCGACAGCTCGTCGATCTACGTCACGGCGTCCCCGTGCTGGGGGTGCTTCCGCCTGATCGCCAACGGGGGCATCGCGCGCGTCGTCTTCGGCGAGTTCTACCGCGATCCGAAGATCTTCGAAGTAGCCCAGGCCCTGGGCATCGAGCTCGTCGATATGTCGCGGAAGAGCCCCTGAGAGCCGAGCGTTCCCGGAGGCATGACGATGGCGCGTCTGGGAGTGGCGGTCGTTCAGGGGGGGCCGTCGGCCGAGGCCGAGGTGAGCCGCGCGTCGGCGGCCGGTGTAGCCAAGGGGCTGACTGACGCGGGGCACCATGTCGTGCGCCTCGAGCTCGACGCGTTCCTCGCCGAGTCGATCCGATCGGGCGGGTTCGACGTGGTGTTTCCCGTCGTGCACGGCGCGGTTGGCGAGGACGGCTCGCTCCAGGGGCTGCTCGAGGTGCTCGGCGTGCCGTACGTCGGCTCGGGCGTGCTGGCGAGCGCGATGGCGATGGACAAACGCGTCGCCCGCATGGCGTTTGCCGCCGAGGGGCTACCGATCGCGAAGGGAATCGCCGTCGCGCGCGGATCGACGACCGCGCGGGACGCGGCCGAGCGGGCGCGCCGCGAAGTGGGGGGACGCGTCGTCGTGAAGCCGTCGTCGAGCGGCTCGGCGATCGGGGTCGCGCGCTTCGCCGAGGACGCGAGCGTCGAGGACGTCGCGCGCGCAGTGGAGGCGGCGTGGGAGCTGGCCGACGCAGTCATCGTGGAGCACTTCGCCCGCGGTCGCGAGGTGACCTGCGGCGTGCTCGACGTGGGTGAAGCGCGCGCGCTCCCCCCGACCGAGATCAAGGCGCCCAGCGACGCGTTCTACACGTACGAAGCCCGCTACGCCCCCGGTCGAAGCGTCCACTTCTGCCCCGCGCCTCTCGGTGACGCGCTGGTCGCCCGTGTCCAGGAGGTGGCCCTCGCGGCGCACCGCGCGCTCGGATGCCGCGACCTCTCGCGCGTCGATTTCATCGTGGGTGACGACGGCTCCGACGTGGTCACGCTGCTCGAGGTGAACACGCTCCCTGGCTTCACGGCGACCAGCCTCTACCCCGAAGCGGCCGCGGTCTCCGGCATTCCCATGCCCGAGCTCGTCGCCCACCTCGTCCGACACGCGCACCAGCGCGGCCCCACCCGACGCTCGACCCCCCGTCCGCTCCCGCGCTAGGCGGTAACTTTCCGGGGACGCACAAAGTTCAACGGTCTCGCGCCCCGGTCTGGACATCGCGATGGCGAGAGCGCAGTTTTTTGTAGGTCGGTTGCGTTCTCTCGCGCCGGCACACCCATGGCGCGCGACTCCCTCTTCGGCGAGCGGATCATCTGGACGGGGCGCCCCAAGGTCGCGACCGTTCCGCTTGCCAACAAGGTCGCGGCTGCTTTCGCGGCGACCGTCTCGGTCATCGCCGTCTGTTTCGCCGTCGTCGCCGCGAAGGCGCTTCATGCGTCGGTCGGTGGGATGCTCTTCTTCGCCGCCTGGTGCGCGACGCTGGCGCTCGGCGCGTGGCGTCTCCCCATCCTCTGGCGCGCGCGCGTCGAGTACCTGGTCACCGACAAGCACGTCATCTGGCGCCGCGGCCCGATCCGCCGCTCGATCGAGCGCAAGGCGATCACCTACGCGCTGATTCGCTGGAACGCGAACGCGCCGCACGTAGGCGATCTCGTCGTCGTACGCGCGGTCCCTACCGGCGCGCTCCGCCGCACGCTTCGCCTGACGCTGAGCGACGTCGAGGCCCCCGACGTCTTGTGGGCCATCGTCCGCGGCATCGAGCCAGGCCCGTCGCTCGGTGACGGCGATCGGCCGCTCGGCCAGCGTCTCGACGAAGGCGAGCGGGTCCTGTGGACGGCGATGCCGATGGCCGCGCCGTGGTCTCTTCGTCGCATGGGCACCGCGGCGCTCGCGGTCGTGCTCGCGCTCGCGGCGGTTCGCATGCTCGTGCACGCGATCCCGTCGCTACGTCGCGTGGGGAGCGCTCACGCGCTCACCGTCCCCACGATGGCGACCCTGGTGGCCGGCGTCGCGCTCGGCGCCGCGTGCCTCATCGCCGTCGCGGTCTACGTGGGCTACGCCGCGCTCGTGCGGCCCGTGCGCCTCGCAGGCGACACGCGCTACTGGGTCACCGATCGCCGCGTGCTCATCCGGCGCGGGCTGGAGGAGCTGCACCTCGACCGCGCGCGCATCGCGTACGTGATCGACGCCCCCTCGCCGATGGTCTCGGGCCGTCTCCACGACGTGTTCCTCGTCCTCGACGGACCGCAGGCGCGCGCGCTCGCAACGAGCGGCGCCTTCGCGCGCTTCGGTACGACCGACGAAGACCTCACCCCGGTGCTGACCGCCATCGACGACGTCGAGACGGTCGGCGCGATCCTGCGCCGCGATCCGCGCTTCGAGATGCCGCACGCGGCGTGAAGCGCCCGTGTCACTCGGCGCAGCGGAACCCGAGCGCGCGGCTCTTCGCCCCCGGCGCACCGCGCGAACGCGCGACCCCCTTCGGATCGCTCGGGACGCCTGCGTGCGGCGCGACCCCATCGAAGGTCCACTCCGATGCGCCCCCCGCGACGTCGACGACGCCGTCGGTCGCCGCGCCCGCGCCCCATTCGGCGCCTGACGGAAGATGCGCTTCGCGCGAGACGCAGTAGGCCGCCGCAGTCTTCGTGTCGGCGGACGCGGGGGTGTTCTTTGCGCTCTTCGCGTGCTTTCCGCGGGCGCCGCCATCGAGGTAGATCGCGAGCGCCTCACCGGTCACTTCGCGCGCGTCGATGCAGAACGGCGCGAGCGTCGTGTCGTGCCCCGAGGCGCCTACGGCGCTCGTTCCTGCGGGGACGCTCCCCCCGGGGACGCGAACCATCCCGACCGGACACGTCGCGATCACGGGTGGCGCCGGCGCGATGGGCTTGATCGCCGCGTAGGCGGCGAGCACGTCGGCAGGGAGAGGCGTGAACGTCGTCGAAGCGTTCGCCATCAGCTCGTGTTGCGCGAGCGACGCGCCCGAGGCCCCGACGACGAACGACGCCGCGAGCGCCGCGACTCGCACGATGCGCGCGTGAGCTCTTGCACCCGCGGCGCGCTCCGACGGGGCGACGGCGTCCATCGCCACGGGGGGCACGGAGCGTCCAATGCCGCCGAACAGCGGATTGGTCACGCCGGCCACCTCTTCGATGGACACCGCCGCGTCCGGCCCGTCGTCCGGCGGCGCGAAGAACTCGTGCGGCGGGATGTTCGCGCGCGGTGGCGGCGGAATCGCGGCCCGCGGCGAGCGATCGTGGTTCATGAAGTCCCGCCGTGTCGGCGTGCGTCCGTAGGGAGAGTCGGAGTAGGACTCGTCGCCAGCGACGATCGACTTCATCGTGACGAGGTCCGGCAGCGGCGGTGTCTTCGGGAGCACGAGGTCGCGCGACTCGCCTGCAGGGAGCGGCGGTGGCCGGAGGCTGCTCGCGCTCTTCTTCAGCATCACGCGCGAGGCTGCGCGCAGCGCGTCCCAGAACGACCCTACCGTCGCATACCTGTCGTTCGGGTTCACCGCGAGCGCCCTCTCGAGCACCGCCTCGGCGTACGGTCCGAGCGCCACGTCACGGCTCTGGGGGGTCGGCCGGAGCGCCGGATCCAGCGCTGCATGCCGCCGCTGCTCGTCGTCCCCACCGCCGAGCGCCGGCTCGCCCGTGACGAGCTCCGTCACGAGGAGGGCCAGCGCGAAGACATCAGCGGCCGGACCGACCGGGCCGGCACCGCCGAACTGTTCAGGGGCCGCGTGCGCCGTGTCGAAGAAGCAAAGCGGTTCGGGCGACTGCGAGAAGGCCCGGTCGCGCTCCTGCAGCGTCGCCATCACGCCGGCCATGCCGAGGTCGAGCACGTCGACCTGCGTCCAGTCCGCGCGCTGCGTAGAGCGCGCTGGACGCGCGCCGCATACGAGCAAGCTCCGAGGCCCGAGGCTCCCGTGCACCACGCCGCGCGCGTGCGCGTACTGGATTGCGTCGGCGACGGGGCTGAGTAGATCGATCGCGCGCCCCAGCGATCTCCTCGCGTCCGGCGTGCTCCGCTCTCTCACGAGCACCGATTCGAGCGTCTCCCCCACCAGCCACGGTTGGATCAGGACAGGCACCCAGGGCCCGTCGCTCATCACGAGGGCGTTCACTTCGAGCACGTCGGCGAACGCGGGATATTGCTCGGCCACTTCGATCATCGGAGACACGAGCGAGCCCAGGCGCTCGACGATCACGGTCCGCTGGCTCGGCGTCAGGTTGCGGCGCACCTTCAGAAAGCGCAGCGCGACCGGGCGCTCCGTCACGGCGTCGATCGCGCGGTAGACGAGCGAGAAGCGGCCGGTCCCTCCGAACGCGACGACGGTGTGGCGATCGCGAAGGGTCGTTCCGACGAGAGAGTAAGGGTCGAGGCGTTGTGCCACAGGGATCTCCGCGCGCAGCTGCGCACCGGGGCTCCAAAGCACACGTCATACCGTGTGGTTCTCCCGTCCGCCTCGATCCGAATCGAACGTCGGGACCGCAATCGCCGGACAGCTCGATCGGAAATCGCCACGCGCGAACCACCGATCGAGACCCTCAGCGGCAGCGCATCAGAGCGTAACTACAGCGCCACCCCACGTGTATCCGCTCCCGAAGGCCGCGAAGAGCACGTTGGATCCTCGATGACACAGCGGTGCGGTCCCGTCCTGCGGGAACCAGGCCTCACTGAGTCCCAGAGGTATCGTCGCCGCGGTGGTGTTTCCGTACTTCTGGATGTTGTGCACCGTCTTCGCCTCGGGGATGCCGAGCTTCTGGCCGACGAACTGATTGATGCGGAGGTTCGCCTGGTGCGGCACGAACAGATCGATCGCTTCTACCGGCGTCTCGGCGAGCGTCATCACTTCACGCGCGACCTCCGGCATCTTTTCGGTGGCCCAGCGGAACACCTGCTTACCGTTCATCGCCGGGTAGTGCTTCCCCTCCTCGAGCATCTTCGCCGTGAGCCGCGGCTGGTACGCGCTTGCGGGCGCTTCCACCCATAGGTCGCGTGCGCCGGCGCCGTCGGCGTGGAGCTTGATCGACTTGATCCCCTGGTTCTTGTCGCGCGCAGGGCCGACGAGCGCCGCGCCGGCGCCGTCGCCGAAGAGCACGGCCACGTCGCGCCCGCGATCGTTGAACTCCACGCCCGTCGAGTGCACCTCGGCGCCGACGACCAGGATGTTCTCGTACACGCCGGCGCGCACCCAGGCGTCGGCGATCGAGAGCCCGTAGAGGAACCCGGAGCACTGGTTGCGCACGTCGAGGGCGGGGACGCCCGCGAGGCCGAGCTTGTGGCCGAGGAAGCACCCCGAGCCTGGGAAATTGTGATCGGGCGAGAGCGTCGCGAAGATGATCATGCCGACCTTCTTCAGTTCGACGTCGGCGCGCTCGAGCGCCATCTTGCACGCCGGCACGGCGAGGTCACTCGCGCCGATACCGTCGTGCTCGACGAACCGGCGCTCCTTGATGCCCGTGCGCTGGACGATCCACTCGTCGGAGGTGGTCATCATTTTCGCGAGGTCGTCGTTGGTGACGACCTTGGTGGGGACGTAGTGGCCGATGCCGAGGATGGCCGAGCGCGACGGCGTGGTGTTCATGGTGGCTCCGTTGAACGTTGGCGCGCAGGTATGATCGACGAAGGAAGCGGTCTGCAAGCCCGAACGGCTGACGCGGCGCGGCGGGTGACTTGCGGCTCGCGCCTCGATTGCGACTACACTCTCCCCCTAGTGCTCTCGATCGGCGACGTCTTTCGCGGGAAGTACCGCCTGCTTCGCCTCCTCGGCGACGGCGGAATGGGCACCGTCTACGAAGCGAGCCACGAGCTGCTCGGCACGCGCGTCGCGATCAAGGTCCTCCACCCGGACCTCGCGCGACGGACGGGCCTCATCGATCGTTTCCTCCAGGAGGCCCGCGTCGCGGCGCAGATCAAGAGCCCGCACGTCGTTCAAGTCACGGACGTCGATCGGACCGAGACGGGCATGGCGTACATCGTCATGGAGCTGCTGGAAGGGGAGCCGCTCTCGGCGACGCTCGATCGTCAGCGGAAGATCCCCATCGCGACGGCGTGCGACTACGCGGGCCAGATCCTGGAGGCGCTCGAGGCAGCACACGCGCTTGGCGTCGTGCACCGGGACCTCAAGCCCGAGAACATCTTCGTCACGTACTCCGGGGGGAAGGCGGTCCTGAAGCTCATCGACTTCGGGATCGCGAAGCTGAGGTCGACGGTGCCGGGCGAGCGCAGCCTCACGGTGGCCGGTGTCACGATGGGGACGGCCGAGTACATGGCGCCCGAGCAAGCGTACTCGGCGGACAAGGTGGACGCGCGCAGCGACATCTACGCGGTGGGCGTGCTGCTCTACGAGATGATCTCCGCGCAGCGCCCGGTCTCGGGCGAAGACGCGCGATCCATCGCGGCCAAGGTCGAGCGAGGCGAGGTGACGGCGCTCGTGCACGCGGCCCCCGAGGTGCCTCGCGAGATCGCGGGGCTCGTGCACCGCGCGATGGCCGCGCGTCCAGAGCTCCGTTTCGCGAGTGCCGCGGAGATGCGCATCGCGCTGGAGGCCGCAGCGAGCGGCAAGCGAGTGGCCACCGCGGCGACGCCCCTGCCGCAGCAGGGACCTTCGCGGCATACGATGCAGGGGGCGCCGATGGCGGCAGCGTTCACCCCCGCGCCGCAGATGCAGATGCCGCCGATGGAAGCAGCTCCACGCACGGAGCGCGCGCTCGTGGCGATCCCCCTGATGACGCCGGCCCCGATCGTTCCGAGCGCCGTGACCGGGTCGCCGACGTCGCCCCACGAGCGGAAACGAGGCATGAGCTGGCTCTTGATCGTGATCCCCTTGCTCCTCGGCGCGGGAGCGGTCGCCGTCCTCGTCGTGATGAACGCCGGAGGTTCCTCGCCCGCTCCCCCTGCAGCCCCTTCGATCCCGCCGGTGACGACCCTCGCGACCACGACCCCTCCGTCGCCCCCCGTCGCCACGGCGACCGCGACCTCCACCGCCCCCGTCGCTCCCCTGACCCCGTCGCCGTACGTCCCGACGCCCGGCACGACCCCCTCGCGCACCTCCGACGCCGGTCGCGCTCCGCACGCTCCAGGCGCCCCGACGGACAACCCGTTCACGCCGCCCCCGTTCACTCTTCCGACGTCGCTCCCGTTTCCGCTGTCGTTCGACGGCGGCACGCCGCTCTTGCCGTTCCCCATCCCGAGCGGTTTCCCGACGGCGTTCCCCAGCGGCTTCCCGTTCCCGTTCCCCCCCAAGCAACCTGATGCGCCCGGCGAGTCGCCGTCGTCTGCGCCGAAGACGCTCTAAGCGCGCTAAGGTTTCGTTCGTGAGCTTGCCGGAGCCGCTGGTACCGCTCGTCGACGCATGGCGGAGCGCCGTGCGCACGCCGCGCAGGCGCGCGTTCATGGCCGGGTCAGCGCTCCTTTTCGTGCTCACGCTCCTCGTCGCGCGCGCCGGGACGATGCGCGCGCGTGCCATCGCGGGGGGGACGCTGCTGGTCTCCTCGCTCGGCCTCGCCGTCGTCGTCCGTCGCGACGCGCGCGGCTGGAGCGATCCGCACGAAGCCATCGACCGCCTCGCGGGCGACGTCGACCCGGTCCGCGCGGCGCGGGCGCAGCGGGCGCTCGGTCTCCTCGACGAACGACGGGCTCTCCACGAGGGGACGTCGCCGCAGCTGGCCGCCCTCCACGTGCGCCGCGCGCTGGCCGCGCTCCCCGGCGACGCCATCGAGCGCGGCGCAACGCGGATCGCCTCCCGGTTCGCGAACGCGACGCTCGTGCTCGCGATCGCCGTGCTCGGCCTCGCCGCCCTCGCGCCGTGGCCCGTGTTCGAAGGGCTCGATGTGCTCATCGCGCGGAACCACGTGGCGCCCATCCCCCTTACGTGGCTCGACGAGCCGGTGATCCACTCGCGTCCCCCCGAGTACCTTCATCAGAACGAGTACGAGGAGCCCGCCGGCGGGGATCTCGTCCTCCCTCGCGGCACTCTGCTGACGATCCGCGGGACGCCGAGCCATGTCGGCCGGAAGCTCCTGCTCACCGACGGCGCGAGCGAGGTCCCGTTCGTCGAAGACGGGCAGGGGGGCGTCATCGCGCGTTGGCCGCTCGGAGACACCGTCGACCTGCGCGTCGTCGCCCGGTTCGGCGAGGTGGCCATCCACGAGGCGGGATCCACGCACGTCACGTCGATCGACGACGAAGTGCCCGTCGTCACGCTCGATGGCGCGCCAAAGCGCATCGAGCTCGCGCGCGCCGAGGACGCAGGGGAGATCGCGATCCGCTACCACGCGACCGACGACCACGGCCTCCGCGAGGTGCACCTCGTGCTGCGCTCCGGCGGACGCGAGGACAGGCGCGTGCTGGCGCGCCTCGACGGAGAAACGCGCACCGACGAAGGGGGCTACGTCCTCCGGGCGACGGACTCGTTCATCAAGAAGAGCCACGTGCCCGTGGAGGTCCGTGTCGAGGCGAAGGACAACGACCCCATCACCGGACCCAAGTGGGGAGCGAGCCCTGCGATCACGATCGTTCCGCCCGACGTTGGCGAGCCGCAGGCCATCCGTCTGGAGGCCCTGCGCGCGCTCCGCGATCGGTTCGTCGACTCGCTCGCCTGGCGTATAGAGCACCCGGTCCCCACGAAGCTCGGGGACCGGCGCGGAATGCTCGCCGAGGAGGGGAAGACGATTGACGACGACGCCGAGCTCCTCGACGCCACGCTGAGTGGGGAGTACGCGGGGATCCGAGTCCAGGGGCGCCTCCAAGCGCTGCTCCGCGGACAGATGCGCAAGGTGCGCGAGGCGATGACGCAGGAGGCCCGCGTCGCGTCGCCGCAGACGCACGCGGCGCTCGTCAGGGCGAGCGAGAAGATCGTGCTCGTGACCGACGCGATCGTGAGCGGCCTGGGGCAGCGCGACACCCGTACGTCGGCCAAGCAGCTCGCCGACGTGGCCGACGACGTCGTGCTGGGCGAGACGCAGGAGGCGAAGGAAGCGGACCGCGAGCGTGGGCGCATGCGCGTCGACGCAGGGGTCGGGGTGCTCGCCGGGGGATCCAAGTCGATGCGCAGGCTGGGCGAGCTCGGGCGCGACATCGGTGAGATCGTCGAAGCCGATCTCGCGCGTGTCGCGCGCGGTCGCGCGGGCGAGGACTGGACCCATGCGGAGCTCGCCGCGCGCGATCTCGCCGCGCGACTACGTGAGCCGGACCCTTCGTTCGGCGCTCGTGGCGGCCCCGCGAAGGGGGGCGGCGAGGCCGGGGGCGAGGCGCAGCCGGGCGGGAGTGAGAAGGGGGACGCGGACGACGTCGAGCAGGCGTTCAACGAGGCCGCGCAGGATCTCGAGCAGCTCGCGCAGGATCACGCCAACGCGATGTCGAAGACGGAGAACGCGCTCGCGAACGGCGCCAGCGAAGAAGACGTGAAGTCGATGAGCGAGGAAGCGAAGAAGCACGCCCAGAAGGTGCGCGAATCCGTGAGCGAGTTGCCGAGCGTCGGCGCGGGGAGCGAGACGACGTCGGGCAAGTCCGCCGCGGCACGCGAGCAAGCGGAGCAGATGGCTCGCTCGCTCGAGCAGGGGAGTCCGGCCGACGCGGTGTCGAGCGGGAAGAACGCGCTCCAGTCGCTGGACGAGGCCGAACGCGCAGCCCGGAGCGATCCGTGGCGTCGCTGGAACAACCAAGGGAGCGACGTCGAGAGGGGTATCGACGAGGCGAAGAAGAAGCTCGAGCCGGAGATCGCGTGGGCCGAGCAGAAGGTGGCCGACCTTCGCAAGAAGGCCGCCGAGCGGGCCAAGGGGGAGCTCTCCTCGCAGGGGCAGGACGAGAACGCGATGGCCGAGCGCGCGCGCCAGCTCGGCAACAAGGGGCGCGAGCAGATGCCCGGCGGCGCGCTCGACGCGCTCGACGAGGCCGAAAAGGCGATGCAGCACGCAGCCGACGAGCTCCGCGCGGGAGACTCCGACCGCGCGATCGCCAAGCAGCGCGAGGCGCAGCGTCAGCTCGAGATGGCGAAGCAGGCGATGGGGAGCCAGGACGATTCCGGCGAGTCGGGCAATCCGGGGTCGCGCGACGGCGACGGTAACGACGACCTGAACGGTCGCACCGACATCCCGAAAGCCGACGACCACAAGGGGCCCGAGGATTTCCGGCGCCGTGTGACCGATGGGTTGAGCAAGCCGTCGAGCGGAAGGCTGAAGGACGCCGTGCGTCGCTATGCGGAGGGGCTGCTGCGATGAGGAGCCTGACACGCATCACGGGGGTCCTCGGAGCCGCCATCGCGGTCGCGCTGAGCGTCGACGTCCGCACGACGCGCGCCGATCTGACGGTGAACGTGTCGCGCGCTTCCGACGCGATCACCACGATGGACTTCGACGACGCCCACCGCGAGATCGACGGCGCCGACCCGAGCGACCCTTCGATCGCCTCCACGCAAGGGCGCCTCGCTCTCCACGAGCTCCGGTGCGACGAGGCCGCGGAGATGCTCTCGCGCCCCGACCTGGCGCACAAAGAAGCGAACGCGCAGGCCGCCGACGTGTCCCGGGCGTGCGCGCGCGTGATGGCCGCGACGGTCACCGAGCGCGACGAGGCGCGCGGGATCGAGATCCACTTCCAGGACGAGAACGACAGCGCTCTCGCGCCGCTCCTCGAGGAGACGCTGGCCGCGGCGCGCGCTTCGCTCGAACGGGATCTCGGTGTCACCTGGCCCCGCCCGCTTCGGGTGCTCGTCGTGCGCGACCTGCTGTCACTCGCGGCGGTGACGGGGCTCCCTTACGACTCGGCGAGGACCACCGGGACGGTCGCGGTCGCCAAGTTCGGGCGCATCACGCTCCTCAGCCCGCGCGCGAGTCGCCACGGGTACGCGTGGCGCGATACGATCGTGCACGAGCTCACGCACCTCGCCGTCACGCGGCTCACGGTGGACCGCGCGCCGCTATGGCTCCAGGAAGGGATCGCGAAGCGCGAAGAGATCCGCTGGCGTGATCCGGCGCCGTTCGACGACCGCCCGTCACCCGAGGCCGTCGTACTCCACGGCATCGAGCAGCACCTCGACACGCCGCTCGACCACCTCGGTCCGTCGATCGCGATGCTCCCCAGCGCAGAGCGGGCGGGGGTCGCCTTCGCCGAAGTGACGAGCTTCGTGCGCTTCTACGCCGACAGCGTGGGGCCGACCGCTCTGCCGTTCCTCCTCTCGGCGATTCGTGTGCGCGACGATGCGGCGGCGGCGATGAAGGAGCTCACTGGGTCGGACCTCGCAGCCTGGGACACCAAGTGGCGCGCATTCCTCGCGACGCGCCCGCCCGAGCCGGTCCCGTCGGCATGGTCGACGTCCCACGCGGCCGGCATGCGCGACCTTCGCGATCGCGGACGCCTCGCCGAGCTGCTCCTCGCGAGGAACCACGGCGCCGATTCCCTCGTAGAGCTCACGCCCATCCCCGCCGAAGCCTGGGACGACGCCAGCCTGCGCCACCTCCGGGCGCGCGCCTTCGAAGCCGCGGGGAACGGGGAGGTGGTCGAGGCCTCCCTGGGCGAGCCCAAGGACGTGACGAGCTCGTACGGGCCCTGGTGGGCGACCCACGGACGCGTTGCCCGGGCCCGCGGCGACGAGCCGAGCGCCGAGGGAGCCTTCCGGGAGGCGGTCGCGGCCGACCCCCTGGACGTCGAATGCGCCTGCGAATCGCTCGATCCGGCCTCGTCCCCTGCATCTCCCGCGCCGCGGGCTTTGTGCGACGCTGCGCGCAAACGCGGCGAGCCGACCTTCGGTGGCGACTGAGCCGGCGTTGACCGCGTGCAAACGGGAAGGCTAGCATTCACAAACGGGCGCGAACTCTCGCGAAACCCTTTTCCAAACTGCGATCTGTCGCCGCACGCCTTGGTGCGTTCGGCGAGTGGTTCGACCCCGGCGACGCTGGGAGCGCGCCAGATCTGCGCTTGCCGCCGAGCTCCGATTCGATGAGGGCCATCACCTACGCGACAGCCCAGATCCTGAGGGTCTTGCCCAGAGCCGGCGTCAGCCGCGCCGCAGGTTGGCTCGCGGATCGTTCGTGGTCGCGCCCGGTGGGCGAGGCCGTGGTCGGCGTGTACTCGCGCGCGTACGACGTGCGCCTCGACGACTGCGCGGAGAGCGGCGGCTGGACGAGCTTCGACCACTTCTTCACGCGCGCCCTCCGCGACGGCGCCCGGCCGGTGGATCGCGATCCGCACGTGATCGTGAGCCCGGCGGACGGCCGGGTGGAGTCGATGGGCCCGGTCGGCCGCGACAGCACCTATGTGGTCAAGGGACGCCCGTACCGCGTGGAGGAGCTCGTGGGCGACGCCGATGAAGCGGCGCGCTACGTGGGCGGCGGGGGCTGCGTCATCTATCTGTCGCCGCGCGATTACCACCGGGTTCACTCGCCGTGCGACGGAACGGTCGCGCGGATCCGTTCGATGCCGGGCGACTACTACCCGGTGAACTCCATCGGCATCCGCCACGTGCCGAACCTGTTTGCCATCAACCGGCGCGTCGCCATCGCAATCGACACGCCCAAGTCGAGCGGCCTGGGGCGGGTGACCGTCGTGATGGTGGCAGCGATCGTCGTCGGTCGCATCACGGTCACGGGAGTCGACGCGCGCGACGTTCCCTACGGGGATCACACGCCGAAGACGAAGCTCGCGAGGGGCGACGAGCTCGGCATGTTTCACTTGGGTTCCACGGCCGTGGTCTTCCTCGAGCGTCAGGCGATGGGAGCGTGGCTCGCTCGCGAGGGGGCGATTCGCTACGGCGAACGGTTGGCGCGTGCAGAGGTCGTCCCGTCGAACGGCACGATCGCGAGGGAGAGGGGATGAGCGACGATCGCCGCATCCCCGCGCCGACCACGCGCGACGTCATGGCCGCCGCGTCCACCGGGAGTGACAACGCGATCGACATCTCGATCGAAGAGGACGAGCCGGTCACGGTCCCCAAGACGACGCCGTCGAAGCCGCCCCCTGCGAGGGCGTCCGAGGCGCCACCCGGGTCGTCGCGTGGTGAGACCAGGCGGCGGAGTGAGCCGCGTCTGGGCGAGACGAAGCGCGCGCGCGCGAAGATGACGCTCAAGATCCCGGACGACGAGATCTCGCGCCCGCTCTCACCGCCGAGCTCGAGCCCGGCCCCCGTGAGCTCACGAGCTCCTACCCCCGTGCAATCCGCGCCGCCGCTGCGAACGGACGGTCCCGGGCCGCAGGGGGAGATCGGGCCGATCGTGACCCCGATGCGCATCATCACGATCGAGCCGCCGCCGGTCTCGCCGACGCCCGCGAACGTGAGCCCCGCATCGTTCCTGCCACCCACGCGCATCTCCGCACCCCCGGCACCGGCGCCCGTTGCGCCGGCTGCCGCGGCGTCATCGCCCCGCGAGGACAGCTGGACCCCGTACCAGCCCACCGTCGCCGATCGCGCCGCGAGCTCCACGGCTCCGCCGCCGGTCGCAGCGTCGCGCCCGCCGCGCCCGTCGTACGCCTCCGCTCCGCCCGGCACCGCTCCGCTCCCTCCGCGTGCGTCGTATCCTTCGGTCCCTCCGCCCATATCGGCGGCGGTCCCTGCGGCGAGCCCGTCATCCACGACGCAAATGCCGGCCGTGCCGATGACGGAGCCGCGGCTCGGCGCGTCCGACTCGATCGACGAAATCCCCATCGTCGCCGAAGAGCCGCCGCCGTCCTCCGGAGACGTTGAGATCGAGCCTGAAGCGCCGGTAGCGGCTCCCCGCCCGCCGCCGCCGAAGACGCTCTCGGTGGCTCCGCCCCAGCTCGTCCCGGCTCAAGCGCCCGCCGCGCCATCGCCGCCGGCGGCGCACCCCGCCGTCGTGTCGCCTCCGATCGCGCCCGTGGTGGTCACGCCGAGCGTCGCGCCTGGCCCGATCGCGCCAACCCCCTCGCGCGTCTCGGTCGCGCCGCTTGCAGCCAGCCCACCGATTCCCCCATCGCCGCCGCAACCCCCGGCCGAAGCGGTTCTCCCCGCGCGCGCGGTGCAGCCGCCGGTGAACATCAAGGACTTGCCGCCGATGCGCGCGCTCGCGCCGACGGAGCCCGAGGGGCTCGAGGTTCACTTCGACGACGAAGCGGAAGAGCCGATCTCCGCCGCGCGGTCCTCCGAGCCCGAGGCCGAGATCGCGCCGGAAGATCTCGTCTCGATCGAGTCGGCGCCGAGGCCGCCGAAGTCGAGCCCGTCGCTCGTTCGGGATACGCCGTCCGTCGCATTCATCCCTCCAATGACCGCGGCCGCCGCGACGGCCGTCGCGCCCGTGTCGTCGCGCGTCTCTGCGCCGCCGCCGTCGAGCGGCAAGCCTCGGATGATCGTCCCCACGGCGAGCCCGCTCGCCCCGCCGCCGATGACCGACGCGCCCACCGGTCGTCGCAAGGCGCGCCCGTGGTGGGAGGAGCTCTTCAACGACGACTTCATTCGCACGATGGCGAAGGTCACCGACGCGCAGATCGCGAAGGAGGTCGACTTCGTCGAAGAGAGCCTCGCGGTCGCGAAGGGGGCGATGCTCCTCGATCTCGGATGCGGCACCGGCCGGCACGCCATCGAGCTCACGCGGCGCGGCTACAAGGTCGTCGGCTTCGACCTCTCGCTCCCGATGCTGGCGAAGGCCGCCGAGGAAGCGCAGGAGCGCGGACAGAAGCTGAACTTCGTCCAGGGCGACATGCGCGAGATGACGTTCGAGGACACCTTCGACGGCATCTACTCGTGGAACACGAGCTTCGGGTTCTTCGAAGAGGACAAGAACCAGCAGGTCATCCAGCGCGTGCACAAGGCGCTGAAGAAGGGCGGCCAGTTCGTCCTCGAAGTGGGTAACCGCGACTACATCATCCGTCAGGCGCCGTCGCTCGCGTGGTTCGAGGGGGACGGCTGCATCTGCATGGACGAGATGTCGATCGACTGGATCACCTCGCGCATGAAGGTGAAGCGCACGATGATGATGGACGACGGGCGCACCAAGGAGATCGACTACTCGGTGCGGATCTATTCGCTGCACGAGCTCGGCAAGATCCTCCACGACGCAGGCTTCCGCGTGGCCGAGGTGAGCGGGCGTTGCGCGACGCCGGGGGTATTCTTCGGCAACGAGTCGCCCAAGACGATGATCCTCGCCGAGAAGAAGTAGCCTCCCAGGACGAAGACATGACGATCCGAAAGATCGCGACCATCGGTCACCCGGTCCTGCGCAAGACGGCGCGCCCTCTCACGCGCGAAGAGCTCGAGACACCCGAGACGCAGCGGTTCATCGACGATCTCGTCGAGACGATGGTCGACGCCAATGGCGCCGGCATCGCGGCCAACCAGGTCTACGAGCCGATCCAGATCTGCGCCATCTGGGTGAAGGACAACCCGCGCTACCCGTACAAGCCGAACGTCCCGCTCACGATCCTCGTGAACCCGATGATCGACGCGCTCACGGACGAGACGTTCGTGAACTACGAAGGATGCCTCTCGGTGCCGAACCTGCGCGGCGAAGTGAAGCGCGTAACGAAGGTGCGCGTGCGCGCGTGGGACCGCGAGGGGAACGCGATTGATCGGGAGATCAAGGGGCTGACGGCTGGGACCTTCCAGCACGAGGTCGATCACCTGAACGGACTGCTGTTCGTGGACCGGGTGTTCGACACGCGCTCTCTGTGCACGTGGGAGCAGTTCGAACGGAACCACCTCGTGGAGTTCGCGGAGCGGGCGCGCGGGATTGTCGCGAAGTACGGGAGCTAGCTAGTTCTCGTCCGGGAACGCCCCCGCGGGGGTTGTCGTGGCTGTCGGGGATGCCGGTCGGGGCCATGTTCCGGAGTCGCCCGCGTGGTTCGAGGGGCGTTACGTGTGCATGATGCACAATCGGTCGGGTCGAGCAGCGAGGCGCTCGCGGTCCACCAGGTGAACGGGATCACGACGATCTCGTACGCACCCAACTCGTTCGTCATCGGCAACGCGTATCCGGGGTGGACCGACGACGTGCGGGGAAACCCGCAGTTCTCGTCGGGCCCCGGCAACCCCGACGGTGTGTCGTACCGGTGGGGGTTCCTCTACGGAGAGAGCTTCGATCATTGCGCGTGGATCGACAACGCGCGTTCCAGCGGTTCGACCGACGAGGACACGAGTCGGTGCGGCACGCCCCAGCAGATCGACACGCCGTACTTCTTCGCGACGTACACCGACGGCATCCACAACGACAACGCGGGCGACGGGTCGCTCACGCACATGCACTACGCCGGATCGGGATGCACCGACCAGAACGGCTACGGCAACGTCGACCCGTGGAAGGTCCCGGCGACGCCCGACAACCTCCTCGGTGAGATTCCCGACGGTCACACGCTTCTCTGGCGCTACGTCTCGCGCGACGGGATCTGGGTGCTCGTGCGCGACCCGGCGAACACAGGCTCGGCAACGGAGCCCAATTGGTACTTCGTGCACCGCGGGTGCGTGAGCCTCGAGAACACGAACTAGCGCGTCCGGCCGGACCCTCGACGCGCGTGCCGTCACTTGGGGAGGCGATAGATCCCCTTGGTCAGCTCGGTGGCGTCTTGGGATCCGACGGAGATGTAGACGTACGACGTGTCGAGAGCGATCGCGTTCGGGTAACCGAAGCCGCGCCCGACGACGACGGGAGCCGAAGCGTCGCCGCATCCGGCGATCGGGCACGAGTAGATGACGCCCGCGGACTGGTCGCTCCAGTAGAAGCTCGTCGTATCCAACGCGATGCCCTTCACTCCGAACCCGGGCCCCGCGATTGCCGTCGGGGTCGCGCAGGCCGGGAGGGTGCAGACGAACGCGCCGGTCGTGTAGTCGCTGTAATAGAGGTTGGTCCCTTGGACCGCGCTCATGCCGGGGTCGTCCGAGATGCCGGTGACCAGGACGGCGGTCACTCCTCCGTCGGCGGGGCAGCCGCTCTTCGGGCAGGCGTAGAGGCCATCCGTGACGCCCCCCTCGAGCGAGTTGATCGACGTGAAGTAGACGTTCGCGTTGTCGACCGCGACGTCGCCCGGGGCGGAGAAGTTCGAGCCGATCGTCTGCATGCTCGCCGCGCATGCCGTGGGGCCCATCAAACACTGAGTGATGGATGCGGAGAGGATGCTCCCCTGCGGCTGTCCAGTGTTCGCGGCCCAGAACAGGCTCGTGCCGTCGTTGGTGATCGTGATCGGATTGGTGAGTCCCGTGATGAGAACGGTGGGGGTCGTGCAGCCGGCTACGGGACACGTGGAGAGCGTGCCGCTCGCGTAGTCGACCCAGAAGAGGTTGCCCCCGTAGACGGTGAGCCCTTCCGGATTGTCGAGGCCGGTGACGAGCGGCGTGGGGGCAGGGGGAGCACCGTCGGAGGCGTCCGCGGCGTCGACGACGGCGGAGTCGGAAGAGTCGGCGGAGTCGGCGCCCGCGTCGTTCGGTGTGCCGGCATCGGCGTCTGCAGCGGTGCCGGCGTCGAGCGGTGCGCTCGAATCGGTGGCGGTGGCGGTGGCGTTCGAGTCGTCGGAGCCTCCCGCATCGCTCGATGGGGCAGGGGGGGCGCCATTGCTGCTCAGACATGCCACGCCGGCCACGCCGACAGAGGCCAGGAGGCACGCGCCGAAGACGCGAAGTGGACGGAGGGATCGCATCATCGTCCAGGCGTATCGAACGGCGGATGCTCGGTCAACGAGGCGACCGCTTGCCCTGCGCTCGCCTCCACGTATCGGCCCCGGACGAACCCGCGCGCGTGCTCGTAGAGCGCGGCCGCCGCCGCGAGCCACCCCACCCCGATCACAGTCGCGCTCCGCACTTCCGGATCGACGTACGACCCTGCGACGACCACCACCTCACCGATGACGAACACCAGCGGCACGACCGGATACCCCGGCACGCGCACTGGACGATCCGCGTCGGGGCGCTTGCGATGCAGCACGAACAACGCGGCGCCGGTGAGTGCGAAGAAGACTCCGTCGATGAACACCCCTCGTGAGGTTTCGAGAGCGCGGTAGGGAGGCCGGGGCTTTGGAGAGGCCGAAGTGCGCGCTCTCTGACGAGGCGCGCGTGACGTCACGCGAAGCCGATCATGGACAACGACGGGGCCGCGGCGGGCACTGGCCACTGTCGCAATCCGCAACCGGCTGTTGCAAATCGCTACCGCGCACGAGCCAGAGTCTTCGGAAAAACGGGGATCGCTCGCATGGCACTACCGTTGCTGAGGGCGAGCCCACCGAGGCGCCATTCGCCGCGCGCTCTTTCGAAACGTGACCGCGCGAGCGGCCCGGAGATCCCATGCTTCGCTCACGCGCACTTCTCGCGCTCCCCGTCTCGATCCTGCTGTTCGCCCCCTCCGCGCGCGCGCAGGGCTACGACCTCTTCAACGGAACCGACACCCCGCCGCGCTGGGCCGAGAAGCTCGATCACGAGCACCCCGCCGACCCCGGCCCGCGTGAAGCGGCCGCCCCGCGCTTCGGTGCACGAGGGGAGTACGTCGTGACCGGCACGTCGGTCGTCGCCCTTTCCTCGGAGCAGTTCGACAGCACCCCCGCTTCGTACCTCACCGCGACGTTCTCCCCCGGCCTCGATTACTTCGTGCTGCCGAATCTCTCGATCGGAGTCACGGCCGACGTCGCATACACGAAGGACAAGGGGTACGACGCGTCGGGGAATTTCTTCGCGTCGAGCGCCACCAGCATCTCCGCGGCTCCGCGCCTGGGCTTCAACCTTCCGCTCGGCGACTACGTATCGTGGTACCCGCGCGCCGCGTTCGGAATCGTGACCGAGCGGAGCAGCACACAGATCGTCACGCCTACCACGAACCCGGGGGGAGCCCCGTTCGTCCCATCGACCGGGAGCGCCTCGGGGGCGTGGGTCAACGTCTTCGCTCCCCTCCTCGTGCATCCGGTGCCGCATTTCTTCGTGGGCGTGGGTCCTCGCTTCACTCACGACTTCACGCACCTCGAAGGTACGGACGCCGTGGCGGGCCGGCCGACGACGCTCGACGGCGAGTTCGTGCTCGGTGGCTGGTGGGGAGGCACGCCCGACGCGGCACGCACCGCCGAGGCTCCGGAACGACGCGCGCTTGCGCGACGATTCGGCACGGCCTCCGAGTGGGTCTTCACGGGCGAGAGCGCGATCACCGTCGCGTCGACGCGGTACGGCGTTCAGGGCTCGTCGTCGAGCGTCTCGGTCGCGCCAGGGTTCGACTACTTCGTCGCCGACGACTTTTCGATGGGAGCCAACGCCTATGTCAACTCGGCGAAGTCGAGCGGCACCGACGACACCGGCACGCCGTATGCGAGCAGCGGAGCGAGCTACGGCCTCGCTGTGCATCTCGGGGTGAACGTGCCGCTCGGGTCGGCGCTCTCGCTCTACCCGCGCGGTTACTTCGGATTCGGTGGAGGCTCGTACAACGACACGTCGGGGACCAGCTCGAACCAGGCTTCGTATACGAACGGTTGGGTATCGCTCTACGTGCCCCTGCTGGTGCACCCCGCGCCGCATGTCTTCGTTGGATTCGGACCGAGCGCGACGCATCAACTGCTGGCTCAGTATTCGTATCCGAACGGGGCGCAATTCTCGAATCTGGGGACGACGGTCGGGGCGGGGTTGATCGTGGGAGGGTGGCTGTGAAGGAAGAATGTGCCATCCACGTTCACTCTCTAAGCGCCATCAACCTCCCATCACTCGTTGTCACGAACGTTACCCCCTCATCGAACGCGACCCCCGTCAGCCAGCTCGCTCCCGTCTCCCCATAGACCTTCGTCGCCGCCGCCCCACCTCCCGAGAGCGGCGAGCTCCACAGCGCGCTCGATAGGTCGCTCTCTTCGCCGCTCACCGCGATCCAGTACACCCGATCCCCGTCGACCACGATGCTGCTCGATCCCCCCTCCGCGCTCGCGACAGTGCGCGCGTCTCCTCCGGTAAGGGGGCGCGCGACGATGGCGCTGGTGGACGCGCTCTCCTCGGCTGCGAACAGCAGGTCCACGCCCACCGAGAGCCGGTCGCCGAACTGTCCGCCGGCCGGATCCGAAGAGAGCGTCGTCGCGAGGGCATTCATCTTCGCGAGCCGGGCGATCCCTCCTAAACCGGTCGCGTAAAGGAACCCTTCGGGATCCGAGTCCGCCACAGCTGCGATCGGGACGAAGCCATCGAGCGCGCCGACCGTGCTCGCCGTGCCGTCGGACTTCGAAACGCGCACGAGCGTCCCATGGGTCACGAAGAGATAGATGGCGCTTGCGTCGTCCGTGGCGACGAGCGTGGCCCCGGTGACGATGCCCAGCGTGTGTGAGGTCGCGTCCGCGCCGCTCCCAGTGAAGAGGGTCGTGCTCGAACCGTCGTCGTCTTGCACCAGCCACTCGATGCCGTCGCCGCCGAGGAAAGGACCGAAGAGGTTCGCGCCATCGTCGGTTGCGGCGATGAGTGTCGTCGTGCCACCGCGGTCGCTCGTGCTCGCGCTCCGGATGGACGCGGACGACGCGCTCTGCCCGCGGAAGAACACGCGCCCGGCCGCCACGAACATCGGGCAATACGAATAGAACGTCCCGCAGTAGCCGAGCCCCTCGTCGCGCGCGACGAGGCGGGCGGCAGCCGGAGCGACCGTGGCCGCTGCGTCGTTCGTGGCCACCCCCGGGGTGCTCCCGTCTCCACCAGCCCCGCATGCGGCCAGCGTCGAAACGAGCGCAATGGACGCAATCCGGCGCATTGTAGGAACGTACCGCGAGCGCCGCCCGGGGGAACGGGTCGGGGGCGAATTGAGTGGGCGGCTGGGGTCGCAGCAGCGCCGGTGTGCGTGCGCCGCGATGTGCCAAGCGTGGGCGCGCGTGTCGCTGCGTTGCGAGCTCGGGCGAGCCTTTCGCGCGGATTTCGCGCGGGCACACGCGGTGCTTTACTGCGACGAATGGCTAAGGATCGCGGACCTCACTTTCTTCGCGTCGTGCAGGCTCTGGCGTTCGTGTCCGGGCTCGGGCCGGTTGGGATCGTCGCGAGCGTGACCGCGTGCTCGTCTTCGGGCGACCTCGGCGCTGACGCTTCGGCGGACGCCTACACGGGGATCCCGAGCGGGGTGGCTCCGGTCTTCCCGGACGCCGCCGATGCCCCGATCTACGACGGTCAGGCGCTGGGGTTGTTCCCGTACGACGGTCAGGTGCTGGGAGCGCAAGACACCGGACTCACCGAGGACGATGCAGGCCCCCTCGACGCCAATACCGACGGAACCCTCGCCGACGCTGCGATCGACAGTTCTGGTCCAGTTCCGATCGGCGGCCCGCTGTACCCGCCGGAGCTCCCTGCGTGACCGCGCTTCGCGCCATCGGAATGCCCGCGCGCAAGACGGCGCTGGGCCAGGAATACGCGCATATCTCGTCGACCATGATGCGCTGCGCCCGCGCCGTGCACGCGTTCGACGCGAAAGCCTATGACCCGCGCGCCGTCGAGACCGCGTGCGCCATGTGGCGGGTGCGAATGGCGTCCGAGTACCGCTCGACGTGTGTCTTCGGGGCGCTCGTTGCGCAGCTCATGGAAGCGCGTGCGTCGCTGGAGTCCACGGCCGTCGTACTTCGCATGGGGCAGGACGAGCTCCGCCATGCTGAGGTCTGTGGCGAAGCGATCGTCGCGCTCGGAGGCGAAGCACGGATCGAAGATCCGATCGCGATACGACCACTGGCTCGTCACAAGGGATGCGGCCCCGAGGAGCGCGCACTCCGCAACGTCATCTACGGCTGCGCTCTCTCCGAGATCGTGAACACCGCGCGGTTCGTCGACGCGATGGACACGATGAGCGACCCGTACCTCAAGGACGTCACCCGCCAGCTCCTGAGCGACGAAGTGCTCCACGGGCAGTTCGGGTTTCACTACCTGGAGGAGTGGCGCGCGTGGCTCGAGGCGACGCCCGAGGTGCGCGCGTCGCTCGCGCGCTACCTGAAGCATGCCTTCGCCGTGCTCGAGACCCAGCTCTCCGGTGTCGGCGGCGGCCACAAGACGATCACCGCCGATGAGCGCGCGCTCGGCTTGCCGGACCCCGCGCGTTTGCCGGAAACGTTCTACGCGACACTGGAAGGGGCCATCGTGCCGGGGCTCGAGAGGTTTGGGATCGAAGCGGGCACGGCGTGGCGCGAGCGGAGTCTCGCGGATGTGGAGTGAGGCGTCACCGGCAGCAAGGGCCCTGCTAACCTCGAGCGCCGCGTGCCCGCACTCCCGCACTTCCCTCCGCCGCCGCGCCTCCGCGGCCGCGCCTCCGAGCTCACCGTGCTCGCGCGCACCATCGAGTCCACCGCACCCACCCGACTCGCGCTCGTCGGCGCGGGGGGGAGCGGTAAGTCCGTCCTCGCGGCGGCGCTCGGTCACCGGCTCGCGACGCGCTTCGCTCGCCGGGTGCACTGGTTCCGCGTGGGGGCGTGGGATGCGCGGACGATGGGGGAGATGCTCGCGCTCCGCTTCGGCACCTCGCGCGAACGCAAGGCGCTCTTCCCCGAGCTGCGCGCGCTCCTCGAGCGAGCCCCGCGGCTCATCGTCCTCGACAACCATGAAGATGATCGCGCGATGGCGTGCTTCCTCGATGCGCTCGCCGGCACGCCGGCCACGTTCGTCATCACCGCGCGTCGTTGCCTGCTCGCCGGCGTGCTCATCTTCCCGGTCACCGCACCGCTCGTCACCTCCGGTCGCAGCGCGTTCCCGCGCGTCGCGCGTCTCACGCGGCTGCTCCGCTGGAATCCGCTCGCGCTCGACATCGCCGACGCGATCGTCGCTTCACGCGGTGCCAGCGTCGCAGCTCTCGCGGGCTTCCTCGAGGATCACGGCGTCGGGCGCGTGCGCGTCATCGATCACGAGGACGATCTCCCCGAAGTGGCACGGCTCGTCGATTGGGCCTGGCGGCGCCTCGATGCCGAGAGCCGGCGCGTCCTCGGTGTGCTGTCGCACGTCGAGGGGGACCACGTCGATCGCTTATCGCTCGGTGTGCTCGCGCGCTCCCGCAATCCCGCGCGTGCGCTCGCGCCTCTGCAGAAGTGGCGTCTCGTGCAGGAGCCAATGGAGGGGCGCTACGCGGTGCACGCCGTCGTCCGCCACGCCGTCGCGCGCCGTACCGTCGGGGCCCCGCAACGTTTGTTCGCCTACTACGTGTCGCTCCTCGAGCGCGAGCCGGAGCGACTGATGCTCGAGCAGACGCACCTCTTCGCGGCGATGGACTTCGCTCACCGCGAGAGTGCTCTCTCGCAGATGCTCCGGATCGAAAGGCTGCTCGATCAGCTCGGCGGCGGGGTCGGCGGCACGTAGCGGAGGCCCGGGAACCACTTCGTGAGGAAGCGGAGCTTGCCGTGGTCGTTCATCCAGAGCGCGTAGGCGACGTACGTCGGATCGCGCGACAGGTGACGCTCCTCGGTGCGCGCCCGCAGGAAATAGACGCAGTTCCACATCGCGAGGAGCACGCAGTGCCGGATACAGAGGATCTTCCCCTGGAACCCGGTCCCAGTGATTGCCACGAACGGCACGCTGCTCAGCCACCACGATAGGTTCTTCGACACGTATGCGGGGTGCTTGGTGAAGCGGTACATCCCGTCAGTCAGGATTCCGCGGTGCGTGAGGTTGGAGAAACGCCAGCCGAAGCCGACGGTCGCCAGCACGTAGATCGTGATGAGGAGGATGATGAGGCCCGCCCAGAGGCCGCGGGCGAGCGGGTACTCGTTGAGCCAGTTGCCGAAGCCGGGGCCCTCGTACTGGACGTAGTTGCGCTCGAACATCGACCAGAACGGCATGTAGCAAACGAGCGCGACGACCCAGCCGAAGAACGTCGGCTCCGCCGAGCGCAGGTGCGAGTCCCAGATGCGGAGCGCGAGGATGTAGCCCATGGCGCAGAAGGCCACGTCGACCATGAAGATGAAGTCGTACGCGAACTGGTAGAGCCGCAGGTTCGCCCAGGTCGCGCCGTCGAAGTTGAACGTCGTGAGGCGACCGACGTCCTGCGAGAAGTACGTGAACATCAGCGGCAGGAAGAACGACTTCACGAGCCAGCCGCGCGCGTGGTTCGCCACCTCGGCGCGCTTCACGTCGGAGGGGTGCCCGAGGAGCCAGCGGCCGATCTGCCAGTACGAGTCCTTCGGCTCGATCTGCACGCCGTCGACGGCCGTCGTGTAGAGCACCGCCGTCACGACGAGCGCCGGCCACCAGCGGAGCAGCGCGCTGAAGAACGGGTCGTAGAAGGAGCCGTGGTACTCGGGGAAGAGCCAGAAGGCGCCGGCGACGACGGCGAGGGTCACCGCGAGGCCGACGAGCTTCGTGAAGACGCGATCGAGGGCGGGGGCGAACGGTCTGTCCCAGTCGAGCCCCGTGCTCGGGCGGCGGTAGACCTTGAGCACGAGCATGTCGAGGATGCCGACGGGAAGGACCGTGGCCAGGGCGACGAGACCGACGCGCGCGGGGACCGGGAGCTTGGCCAGCTCCGGGGTCTCGTGGATGGTGTAGATCATCCCGATCACGCAGCCGAGCGCGACGCAGTTGAGCGCGAAGCTCGCAGCAGACTTGGGGCGCTCGGCGGGCGATGCGGGCGGCGCGGGCGCTTCGAGCGTGCTCGCTTCGACCGGGCTCGCAAGGGGGGCGGACGACATTCGGGCCGAGTGTAGCGAGAACATGGCGGAAAGCAGCGCCGTAGACGCGGAAACGTCGCCTCGTGGCGGAACGGCGGATCTCCGGCCATCAGCTACACATGGGAATGCGCGCGCTTCTCGCTTCGGTTTTCCTGGTCGCTGTCGTTGCTTGCGGTGGCCGCCTCACGCCGGAAGGTTCGGGGGGGAGCTCGAGCCCGTCTCCGGCGCCGACAG
>Ga0302279_10001054_pt1 | contig 40291 bp, 42 predicted proteins | sample III_Bog_N3_3_FD_194541 | JGI IMG/M metagenome (GOLD analysis project Ga0302279, IMG submission 194541) | Peat permafrost microbial communities from Stordalen Mire near Abisko, Sweden - III_Bog_N3_3 | ecosystem: Environmental > Terrestrial > Soil > Wetlands > Peat | place: Sweden: Abisko... | reverse complement strand
CGCGAGCACCATCGGGTGGCGGTGGCCGATGGCCACGCGGCCCGGCTCACCGGGCGTGAGTGGGATGTGCTCGAGCTCATGCGCAAGGGTGCCGGAACCTCCGAAATATCCGAGCGCCTGTTCGTCTCACCCACCACGGTCCGGAGCCACGTCTCGTCCATTCTGCGCAAGCTCGGTGTGCCGACCCGGGAGGCGGCCATCCGACTGCTCGACGGCGAGACCCCACCTGAGCGGTGGCTCCGACCAGGAGACGCCGAGCACTCCTAGCCGGAGGCCCCGCGGCGCCGGTCCTAAGCTGGCTGCCGTGACGACCACTCGTATCGAAAGCGACAGCATGGGGGAGATTGCGGTCCCCGCCGACCGCTACTGGGGCGCGCAGACGCAGCGCTCACTGCACCACTTCGACATCGGCACCGAGACGATGCCCAAGCCTCTGATCAGGGGTTTTGGGATTCTCAAGGCCGCCTCGGCCGCCGTGAACCGCGACATCGGCAAACTGGACGAGACGTTGGCCGGGCTGATCGAACAGGCGGCGGGCGAGGTGGCCCAGGGCGAGCTCGACGACGAATTCCCGCTGCGCATCTGGCAGACGGGCAGCGGCACGCAGACCAACATGAACGCCAACGAGGTCATCTCCAACCGGGCGATCGAAATCAGCGGCGGGATCATGGGATCAAAGAACCCGGTGCATCCCAACGACCACGTGAACATGTCGCAGTCCTCCAACGACACCTTCCCGACCGCCATGCACATCGCGGTGGCCGAAGAAATTGTGTTCCGGCTGCTCCGTTCGGTCGCGGCGCTGCGGGACGCGCTGCAGACGCGGGCGGTGGAGTTCAAGGACATCACCAAAATCGGGCGCACCCACCTCATGGATGCGGTGCCCCTCACCCTCGGCCAGGAATTCTCCGGCTACGTGGCCCAGCTGACGGCCGACATCGAGCGGATCGAACTGACCCTCCCCGGCCTCTACGAGCTCGCCGCGGGCGGGACGGCCGTCGGCACCGGGCTGAATACACACCCAGAGTTCGGCGATCGGGTGGCGCGGCAGATCGCGGACGCCACCGGGCTGCCGTTCGTGACGGCGCCCAACAAGTTCGCCGCTTTGGCCGCGCACGATGCCCTGGTCTTCACCCACGGGGCCCTGCGGACGCTGGCCGTCTCGCTGATGAAGATCGCCGACGACATCAGATGGCTCGGTTCGGGGCCGCGCAGCGGGTTGGGCGAGCTGGCCCTGCCCGAGAACGAGCCCGGTTCCTCCATCATGCCGGGCAAGGTGAACCCGACCCAGAGTGAGGCCATGATCATGGTGGGGATTCAGGTGCTGGGCAACGACATGGCAGTGGCGACGGCCGGCAGCCGGGGCAACCTGGAGCTCAACGTGTGCAAGCCGGTCATCGCCTACAACGTGCTGCAGTCGGTCGCTCTGATGACCGATGCCTGCCGCGGCTTCCGTGAGTTCTGTGTCGAAGGATTGCAACCGGACTACGAGCAGATCGACCAACACCTCCGGAGTTCACTGATGTTGGTGACGGCCCTCAATCCGATCATCGGCTACGACAACGCGGCGAAGGTGGCCAAGAAGGCACACAAGGAGCGCAAGACACTGCGCGAAGCCGCGCTCGAGCTGGAGTTGCTGACGGGTGAGGAGTTCGACGCGGCGGTTCGACCCGAGGCGATGACCCACCCATGAGAGAGCCGGTGCTCACCCAGTCCGACGTCGACGCGCAGCTCGAGGAGCAACAACTGCACTGGACCCGTGAGGGTGACGTTCTCGTGACCACGGTCACGTTGCACGACTTCGTCGCCGCCCTCGCCTTCGTCAATGCCATCGGTGCGGCCGCCGAAGCAGCCAACCATCACCCCGATATCGACATCCGCTGGAACACGGTGCGTCTCGCTCTCACGACGCACGACTCCGGCGGCATCACACTCCTCGACCTGGCGCTGGCCGGCGTCGTCGATCGCCTGCGTCCCGACATCCGGGCAGACGAGACCTAGGTCGTCGGCTCGAGGAGCGCCGCCCGCAGGCCGGCGACGAGAGCGGGCGTCGCGCCCAGCCCTTCGACGTAGGCGCTGACCGATCCGTAGTGGGCGGCAATGTGGTCGAGGAGCCGTTCCATTTGAGCCGGTTCGGCCGAGAAGACCTCGTCGATGTTCTCAATGGTCTCCCGGCCCTCGGGATACTTCGCGATCAGCTTGGCCCGCAGGCGCAACATGGCGGCGCCGCTGAGGGCATAGTCGGCCACCACGGTCGGCTCGTCCACACCCAGGAGGGAGAGGACGATGGCCGAGAGGACTCCCGTGCGATCCTTGCCGGCGGTGCAGTGGAACACGGCGGGCAGGGCGTCTGGCGCGGCGAGCACTTCCAGGGCAGCGACAATCTGGCTCCCGGCGTCGCGCACGATCTCGAGGTACTGCGTGCCGAGCAGGCCGGGCCGGCGGTCGAAATCCTGTGCGTCCGGGAGCTCGTCGATGAAGGGGAAATGGTGGAATGCCACGGGGTGCGCCTCGACGTCGAAGCGGCCCCGCTCGAGCTCCGAGCCGGAACGCAGGTCGATCACCGTGCGGATGCCGAGCTGGCGAAATACCGAGAGGTCGGCCTCGGTCAGCTCACCCAGGCCATCGGCCCGGAAGAGGGTGCGCCAACGCGTCTGGGTGCCGGCGCCGGCCTCGTAGCCACCCAGATCGCGAAAGTTGACCGCGCCCTCCAGCGTGATGATCCGGTCAAGGGTCTCTGCCACGTCAGTGTGCCTCCTCGGTTCCTGGGCCCGTCCTCATGCTGCAGTCTGCACGCCTCGCCGGGCGCCGGTGCCGTTCCGTGAACGCCCGGTGACAAAACCGTCAGGCGACCGGCATGTCCCAGAGTGGGAACCACCGGGTCAGGTCCGATTCCACCGGTAGGTCGGCGCCCACCATCGTCCGAATGCGCAGCTCCAGCTCGGTGTCGCGCCGCTCCTTTGCCGCATCGACACAGGCGAACGGGTAGAAGGTGCCGCGCTTGAAGAGGTAGATGAGTCGAAAGTCCCGGGCGTCGGCGGGGGCATCGGGGCCGGGGACGAAGCCGAAGGCCGAACACAGAAGCTGGGGTCCCCAGCCGTTGTCCTGCAACGTTGAATTGGCCATGTGGATTTTGGTCACCAGCTCGTCGAGGTCGGTGTCGTCGAGGAGCAGCCAGCCGTAGTCGAACTTGTCCTGGGCGTACCCGAAGCCGTCGCCCACCAGTTCGGCGATTTCCTTCTGGGCATCGGCCGCCGCCTGACCGGGGGGCGGCTTCCAGCACACCCCGGCATGTCCCGAGCTCACGAGCCCGCCGGCGCTCTGCAGGGTCAGCGCGGCCGTCGGCAAAGCGAACAGCGCGTCGAGGTTGGCCCGGACCGGCTTGCTCCGGCCGAGGATGGTGTCGAAGAGGCCCACCCTGTGCTGCAGCCGCTCAGACGGGGGACGAGCCGGCCTGGCCGAGCTGGCGCTCCAGCGAGTCCAGCTGAGCGAGACGCTTCTCGAGCGTCGGGTGCGTCCGGAAGAGATTGCCGAAGCTGAAGCCACCGCCTTGGCCCTGCGTGGCGCCGTTGGCCACGGCCGGGGCGAAGAAGAAGGCATTGAACGGCTCGGCGGAGCGCAGGTCCTTGGTCGGGATGCGCCCCATTTCGCCGCTGATCTTGACCAGGGCGGAGGCCAGCAACGACGGCCGGCCGATCAGCAGCGCGCCCGAGCGGTCGGCGGCCAACTCGCGGTAGCGCGACAGCGCCATGGTGAGCATGAAGCTGATGAAGTAGACGACGACCGACACGAGCAGGACGCCCATCTCAATAAGCGCGGCCTGGCTCTGCTGGTTGTTGCCACCACCCCGACCGCCGCCGAAGATCTCCGAGTAGAACATCACCCGGGTCAGCAGGCCGGCGATCATGCCCAGCCCGCTGGCGATGGTCATGACGGCGACGTCGCGGTGGGCGACATGCGAGATCTCGTGCGACAGCACTGCCTCTATCTCGGGTTCGTCGAGGCGCCGTAGCAGTCCGGACGTGACGCAGACGACGGCCGCCTTGGGGCTCCGCCCCGTGGCAAAGGCGTTGGGGATGTCCGTCTGGGCGATGGCCACCTTCGGCTTGGGCATGTCCGCCAGTGCGCACAGGCGATCGACCACGCCGTGCAGCTCGGGCGCCTGCTCGGGCGTGACCTCCTTGGCGTGCATGGCGTACATGGCGATTTTGGCGCTGAACCAGTACTGGGCGAAGAGCACACCGACCGCGATGATCAGGATCAGCACCAGGCTATGAAGCAGGGCGAAGAGGATGCCGATGAAGACGGCGTAGAGAATGACGAAGAGCAAGCCCGTCAAGAGCATGCGGTAGGTCAGGCCCCTGTCGGCCGGGATGTTGCGTGAAATTGCCATCAGGCGCCCTCTCCTCCTGTTGCCCCGTCGGCCGACGGCAGCGCAGCCGTCGGGTCGGCGGCACCGGGCGTCCCCAACTCGGCCTTCAATGCCGCCAGCTCGTTGTCCACCTGCGAGGTGGCCGACACCTTGTCGAGCTCCTTCTGAATGTCGTCGACTGGGTGCGACAGATCGTCGAGCGCACCTGACGCCAACAGTTCGTCGATGGCGCCCGCGCGCGCCTGCATACCGGCGATCTTGTCCTGGGCCCTCTGCATGGTGGCACCGGCGCTCCGCGTGGAGTCGGAGATCCCCGACACGGCCTCGCCCACCTTGGTCTGGGCCTCGGCCGCGGTGTACGACGCCTTCATCGTCTCCTTCTGCGTGCGGAAGCGCTCGACCCGGATTTGGAGCTCCTGGGAGGTTTGGACCAGCTTCTGTTCCTGCTCGCTGATCTGGTCGTGCTGGGTCTTCAGCTCGGCCAGCTGCTCGCCCAGCGCGGCGCGGCGCGACAGTGCCTCACGCGCCAGGTCCTCGTTGCCCTGCGTCAGGGCGGCCTTGGCTTGACCCTGCAACTTGTCGGCCTGCTTCTGCAACCCCTGGGCCTGCAGCTCTATCCGCTTGCGGGCTGTGGCCACATCCGCCACGCCCCGACGCACCTTCTGGAGCTGCTCGAGCTGCTTCTCGTAGGAGAGGTCCAGGGTGTCGCGTGGGTCCTCCATCTTGTCCAGGGCCTTGTTGGCCTTGGACCGGAAGATGTCGGCGACCCGACTGAAAAAGCCTGCCATGGATACCGAGCATAAGGCCCAGCGGGGGAGGGGGGACACCGGGCTGCCCGGCCCAGGCCCGCCGCTAAGGTCACGCCGTGCCCGATCACCTCTGCCTGCTCAGCGTCCACGCGCACCCCGACGACGAGGCCTCCAAGGGCGCACCCACTGTGGCCCGGTACCACGCCGAGGGCGTGCGGACGGTGCTGGTGTGCTGCACCGGAGGCGAGGAGGGCGAGATCCTCAATCCGGCCATGGACACTCCCGAGGTACGGGCGGACATCGGGCGGGTCCGTATGGCCGAGCTCAAGGCCGCCACCGACATCATCGGCTATGACGAAACCGTCCTCCTGGGCTACCGGGACTCGGGGATGCCCGACAGCGAGGCCAACGCCAGGCCGGACTCCTTCGCCCAGGCCCCGCTCGACGAAGCCGTCGAGCGCCTGGTCGCAGTGATCCGCCGCGAGCGCCCCCAGGTCATCGTCACCTACGGCGACGACCAGAGCGAGTACCCGCATCCGGACCACTTGCGGGTGCACGAGATCTCCGTGGTGGCCTTCGATGCAGCCGGTGACCCGGACCGCTTCCCGGAGGCCGGGACGCCTTTCACCCCGGCCAAGCTCTACTACTCGGTGTGGTCGGGGGAGCGCTTCCGCCAGATCCACGAGAAGTTCGTGGAACTCGGTCTCGAGTCACCCTTCGACGACAAATGGCTGACTCGCATGACCCGGACCGAACCGTTCACCACCACCATTGACGTCACCGGCTTCACCCATGTGCGCGCCGACGCGCTGAAGGCGCACGCCACGCAGGTCGACCCCACCTCGAAGTTCTGGTTCGGGCTGCCGCCCGAGGTGATGCGTGACATCCATCCCGTCGACGAGTTCCGGTTGGCGCAGAGCCGGGTAGGCCCGACCGACGTGACCGAGGACGACCTCTTCGCCGGGGTGCGCACCGGCACCTGAGGCCGATCAGGCCACGGGGCCGAGAAAGCTCCAGCTGATGATGCCTGCGCTCTGCAACAGGACGACGGCCACGGCCGCGGCCAGGATGCCGAGCAGGACCATCGTCACCAGTGGTTTCCAGATGCCACGCCTCGGCTGCCGGGCGGCCTGACGCCGGGCCACGCGTGATTCGGCCGGAGGGGTGACGGGTTCCGGGGTGGTCTCGACGGGTCCAGCTGCGACGGCCGTGGCCCCAAGTGGGGCCGGGTCCACGGCGAAGGCAGCCACCGTGGCTGCAGGAGCGGGCTCGTCCCCGTCCGTCGGCACCCCCGCGTCCGACCCACCGCCGGGGCCCGCGGTGGCATCCCGCATCACGGTCTCGAGGTCCGCCAGCGCCCAGCCCTTCACCATGAGCGGCGTCACGGAGCCGCCGCCGCGCAAGGTCAACACAATGCAGCCCGGCCGCTCCTCGAGCTCCCATTGCGAAATCCGCTCCCACGTCATGCGCTGCTCGCTGCGGCCGGGACGCCGGATGGCGATCCCCTCGGGCGAGAGGGCGATGTCGAAGACGTCCGCCTTGCGCTTGTGCTGCCTCGAGAAGATCGAGACGCCTCGGATCGTCGTCGTGGTCGAGGCAGGCACCGGGCTCGGCTCAGCCTCCGGCCCGCGCCAGGTCGCGCAACGGCCGGTAGCCGATGAGAGTCGCCCCGGCCTCGTCGAGCGCACGGCGGACCCAGTCCTCGTCGCAAATGATGCGGTGGTCGTCGACCCTGGCTTCCCAGTCATCGGTCGCCAACGAGCGGAGCTCGGCACTGTCCACTGCCGGGTGGAGGTGGAGCTCGGTCACGCCGGGTCGCAGCGTCGCCAGGTCCCGCTCGAAAATCTGACGTGATCCCACGCCGGGCACCAGACGGAAGTGGTCGGTGAAGACGGCGCCCTCTGCAGCCGCCACGGCCCGGGCCGGGAATCCCACATAGCGCTCCATGCCCGTGCTCACCATGCGCAGGGGCAGCCCGAACTCCAGGGCCAACTCGAGGTAGACGTCGAAGAACTCCGGCCGCATCTGCAGCGTGCCCATGTGCGAGTCCAGATGGCTGACGTCGAAGCCCCACAGGATCGCCCGCTCAATCTGGGCCCGACACTCGCGGCGGACCTCGTCGAGGTCGGCGTGGTCCCACACGTCCGCCATCGTCCGCGGAAATCCGCCGTCGCCACCGAGGAGCGACGGTGCATAGGTGATGGGCCCCCACCGGTACAGCTCGTACTCTGCGTTGAGGGTGAGGTGGACCCCGATGTCCTCGCCGCGGTACCGGCTGCTCGCTTCCCTGGCCCAGGGGCAGGGCACCATGAGGGTGGCGCTGGTGACCGTCCCCGTTGCCAGGCATTCGAAGACGCCGACGTTGGCCGAATGACACGAGCCGAGATCGTCGGCATTGAGGATGACCAGCTTGGCCTCGCCGTCGTACCCGAGGCGCTGGGCCAGGTTCGGTTCAGCCATCGCTGGGGGCCTCCTGCGCCCGGGCCGCCGCCGTCACGGTCGCGTCCTGGGCGCGGGCGTCGGAGGCGATCTGTTCTTGGAAGGCCTCCATGCGGGCGGTGAGGTCCGGATCGGCCTGAGCCAGGATGCGCACCGCCAGCAGACCGGCGTTGCGGGCACCGTTGACCGCCATGGTCGCCACCGGCACGCCCTTGGGCATCTGAACGATGGACAGGAGGCTGTCGAGGCCGTCGAGCTGTGCCAGGGCCACGGGGACGCCAATGACGGGCAAGGTGGTCACCGAGGCCAACATGCCGGGCAGGTGGGCGGCTCCTCCGGCTCCGGCGATGAGCACCCGGAGCCCCCGACCGGCGGCATCCTGGCCGAAGCCCAGCATGTCGCGCGGGGTGCGGTGGGCCGAGACGACGCGCACCTCGTGGGCGATGCCGAATTCCCCGAGCACGTCGACCGCCCCCTGCATGACGGGCAGGTCGGAGGAGCTCCCCATCACGACGGCGACCAGCGGTGCGGGCGCGCTCACCGCAGCACCCCCGCCGGCAGGTCGATGCCATCGGGGACCGGTGTACCCAGCGCGATGGCGGCGGACCAGGCCCGGGCGCGCACCGCGTCAGCTTCGTCCCCGCACACCGTCACGTGCCCCAGTTTGCGTCCCGGGCGGGCGCTCTTGCCATAGAGGTGGACATGGGCGCCCTCGACGGCCAGGCCGCGGGGGAGGAGTGCGGCGGGATCGGCGCCGTCCGGGCCACCGAAGACGTTGACGCTGGCCACCTGGGAGTGCTGGGCCACGGTGGACCCCAGCGGCAGGTCCAGCACCGATCGCACGTGGTTCTCGAATTGGGACGTCACGGCACCCTCCATCGTCCAGTGGCCGGAGTTGTGGGGCCGCGTGGCCACCTCGTTGACCAACAGCCTGCCTCCGGACCAGAAGAGTTCGACGGCCATGACGCCGACGCCGCCGGCGATCTCCGCCACCTTCTGGCCCAGGGCCGATGCGGCGTCGAGCACGTCGGCACTGATGCGCCCCGGCACGAGCACCTCCCGGCAGACCCCACCGACCTGAGCGGTCTCGACGGCAGGCCAGGCGGCGGATGCTCCGGAGGGGCGGCGCACCACGACGACGGCCAGCTCGGCCTGCAACGGGAGCAGCTCCTCCACGACGATCTGTCCCGCCACGTTCTCCAGCACGGCGGCGGCCTCGGCCCGATTGACCACGGGCCAGACACCCTTGCCGTCGTAGCCGCCGCGCGCCGCCTTCACCATGACGGGCCAGCCGTGGGTGGTGGCAAACCGGTCGACGGCGTCGAGGGCATCGGGTCCTTCGTCGACCACCAGGTAGGCGGGAACGGGCACGCCCGCCTGGTCGAGCACGGTCCGCATGCGGGCCTTGTCGACCGCGAGCTCCAACGTCGCCGCTCCGGGCCGGACCACCGTGCCGCCCGCCTCCAGCTCGGCTACCAGCTCCAGGTCGACCTGTTCGTGGTCGAAGGTCAGGACGTCGCAGCGGGCGGCGAAGGCCCGCAGGTCCGCGGCCACGAAGGGTGAGCCCAACACGACCTCGGCCGCCACGCCGCAGGCGGCGTCGTCGGGGTGTTCGGCCAGCACCGCCATCGACAGACCGAGCGCACTGGCTGCTTCACCCGCCATACGGGCCAGCTGACCAGCACCGATGAATCCGATCGGGTGGGTGCTCAGCTCGCTCGCCCCCGTCCGGGGATTCGCCTAGACAGTGGGACGGACACAACTGGCAGACTACGCGAGGAGTACCGGGGACATGGCAAAGCTGCTGCGCATCGGAAGCATTCTCAACGTGGACCAGCCGTTCGCCGGCGTTGTCGACCAGCTCCGCCGCCTCGCCGACGCCGGGTTCGACCACGCCTTCGCCACGCAGATCTTCGGGCCCGACGCCCTCACGCTCCTCGCTGCCGCCGGGGCGGAGGTGCCCGGCATCGGACTCGGGACGGGCGTGGTGCCGATCCACCCGCGCCATCCCATGATGCTGGCGGCGCAGGCCCTCACCGTGCAGGCCGTGACGGACAACCGGCTGATTCTCGGCATCGGCCTCTCCCACCAGGTCATGGTCGAGGGCATCTGGGGAATGAGCTACGAGAAGCCGGCGCGCTACATGAAGGAGTACCTGGCTTCGCTGATGCCCCTCTTGCGGGGCGAAGCGGTGAGCAGCACCGGTGAGCGCGTCACCACCACCACCCCCTTGCCGATCGGCGTGGTCGGTGCCACCGCCCCGCCGGTCCTCGTCGCCGCGCTGGGCACCGTCATGCTGAAGCTGGCGGGCACCGTGGCGGACGGCACGGTGACCTGGATGACCGGGACTTCGACCGTCGGCGACCACATTGTGCCCACCATCACTGCCGCGGCCGAGGCCGCCGGGAGGCCGGCACCGCGCATCGGGGTCTCGCTTCCCGTCTCGGTCACCAGCAACCCTGACGCCGCCAAGGAGCGGATCAACCAGGAGATGGCGATCTATCCCAGCCTGCCGTCCTACAAGGCCATGCTGGACAAAGAGGGCGCCGAGAGCGCGGCGGACATCGGCTTCGTGGGGGACGAGGAGTCCGTGGCCGCCTCGGTCGCCCGATTGGCCGACGCCGGTGCCACCGATTTCATGGCCTCCATCACCGGCGATCAGGCCGAGCGGGAGCGCACGTTCGCGCTCCTGAGCGAGCTCGCCCGGTCCTGATCCACGACCCGCGCCCGGGCCGCGTGCGGGTCAGAGTGACAGCTTGGTGTACTTGAACTCGTTCAGGTCGGGCATGGTCTCGAAGAGGTCGATGACACCCTGCACGGTCCGCTGGGCCAGGGTGGCGTCACCCGCCGGTCGGCTCATCAGGCGGACGAACACCGCAGCGTCGCCCACAATGAAGGTGGGGACACCGAAGATGTCCAGCTGGCCCACGGCGTGCTCGTGGGCGCGTCGGATGTCCTGGACCACGGCTCCCGTCGCGACTTCCGCCACCACTTTGTCGCCGGGCACACCGACACGGTCGAGCACCGACGCCACGACATCGGGCTTGCGCAGGTCGAGCCCTTCGTCGTGCCGGGCCGAGAACAGCGCGATGTGCGCGTCCAGGAACTGGTGGGGATACTCATCGCGCACCACCACGCCGGCCGCGAGCGCCAGCAGGTCCTTGGCTTTGTCGGGGTCGTCCCAGACGGGCGTCCCACCTTCGGGCACGTGGGCCTGGCTCAACGAGAAGGGCAGGAACGTCACGTCCCAGTCCGCGCCGGCGGCCAACGCGGCGGCCAGGTGCTCATGGGCGTTGCGGGCGAAGGGGCATCGATAGTCCCAGGTGACGGCGAATGACTTCATAACTCTTTCAACACGACCTGGGCGGGGCGCATTCCCCGGCCACCGCGCCGCCGCCGCCCGCGTCGGCCGATGCTGCCGGGTGTGACGACGTCGACAATGGGGCGAAGGCCCAGCCCGAGGACCGAGCCGATGACCGCGCCGCCGATGACGTCGGTGGGGTGATGGGCCCGCAAGTGGACGCGACTGGCCGCCACCGCCGCGGCGAAACCGACGTTGGCCGCCGTGCCGGCCTCCGAATCACCCAGGACGAATGCCGTGCAGAACGCGGCGAGTGTGTGGCCGCTGGGGAAGCTGCTGCTCGTAGGGGTGCGCACGCCGGCGTCCAGGTGGTCCTCGGGGCGCTGGCGCTCGACCGCCGCCTTGACCACCCGGCTGACGAGCAGCGAGGAGAATCCGGCCGTCGCCAGGGCCACGATGGCGCGCCGCCGGTCCGGACCGCGCCGCCGGGCCTTGAGCCCGGCCAACAGGACCCAGATGAACCCGTAGTCGGCCAAGTTGGAGACGACGGCGGCAGCACGGTCGAACTCCGGGCGGCCCCGCAAGGGTTCGAAGGCGGCGTCGACCGCCTCGTCGATGGTGCTCACTGAGGTCTCCTCATGCGGCGAAGGCGGGGCAGGACGTCTTGAAGTGGCAGTGGTTGCACAGGGGACCGACGTGGGGGCGGAAGTCCTCGGCATCACACGCCCGTTCGATAGCCGACCACACGGCCACGGCCCGCCGCCGCTGCCCCCGGATGGTCTGCTCCGATGGCGCCGACGAAATGGCGACAGGTTGGCGCAGGTAGAGCAGCCGTACCTCGGTCGGGGCGCGCCCGAGCAGGCTCTCGCACAACAGGGCGTAGGTCTGGACCCCACCCATGCTGCCGCGCTCGAAGCGTTCCGACGGCGCCCGCCCTGTCTTGTAGTCGACGACGATCAGGTCGCCGTCGTCGGTCACATCGAGGCGGTCGATGATGCCGCGCAGCCGCATGCCGTCCACCACGGTCTCGACACCCAGCTCGATCCCGACCGCGCGCACGCCGTTGGGGTCCTCCAGGCGGAAGTAATTGTCGACGAGCGTGCGGGCGTCGGCCAGGAAGGCGTCCGCCTCCGTTACGCCGAGCTCGAGCTCCGAGTACTCCTTGTCGTCCTGGAGCTCCTCCCAGCAGCGACCGAGCTCGGCCTGGGCTGCGGCGGGCGTCCGCTCCCCGGCGCCGTGGTGCCAGAAGAGCCCCTCCAACGCAGAGTGCACGAGCGTGCCCTTGACCGCGTGCGGCGACGGCGGCTCGGGACGATGCTCGATCTGCGAATAGCGGAACGCCAGCGGGCAGTTGGTGAAAGCGACGACTTTCGACGGGCTGAGTGTCCGCGGGAGATCGAGCGCCATCGGTTCAGGATACGACGGGGGAGTGACGCACCGGCCCATCCTTCCGAGCGGGTAGAAAAGGGCGTGGTGTTCTCCGGTGTCCTGACCCGCAGACGTGGCTGACCTGCGCCGCAGTAAGCGTTGGGCCGGCTTGCAGCCGGGCGATCCCGTGCAGGTGGACGGGACGCGGCTGCGCGGGGCCTCCTGGGAGTTCGTGGCGCACATCACCAACGGCGAGACGGGTGAGGTCTGGGTCGAGGTGGTCGGCGGCCGGGCTGGCGACCGTGCCGTGCGGTCCTTCCGGCCGGAACAGCTCTACGCTCCGACCGCCCGGCCGGGTCGCGACCCGTCGCTGGCCGACGCGCCCGGGCTCCCGCTCGGCTGAGCCGCCGGCGCCTCCATGGACCGACACGGCATTCCGACGCTGACCACGCCGCGCCTCGTCCTGCGCCCCTTCGTCCCGGACGACTTCGAAGAGCTCGCCGTCCTGCATGCGGAGGAGTCGTTCTGGTGGTATCCGCTCCGGGGCGCCATGTCGAAGCAGGAGACGGCCGGATTCCTCGAGCGGGTGACGGCGCGCTACGAGAGCGACGGCTTCGGGATCGAGGCGCTCCTCGACCGGGCCAGCGGGGCCATGATCGGGTGGGCGGGCCTCGCCGTGCCCCACTTCCTGCCCGAGATCCTCCCGGCCGTCGAAGTGGGGTGGCGCCTGGCCGGCCCCTGGCGCGGCCACGGCCTGGCGACCGAGGCCGGCGCCGCCGCGCTGGAGTTCGGGTTCACCGTGGGCGGCCTGGATCGGATCGTCAGTATTTACGAGCCGGAGAACGTGGCGTCCGGTCGTGTCATGGAACGCCTGGGGTTCACCCTGCACCTCACCACCACGGGACAGCGCGGCGAGGAGGTTGCGGTCAAGGAGCTGCTGCGGGGTCAGTGGGAGGAACGGCGTGGGTGACACGTCGCAGTGCCGGAGGCGTCCTCAGTCGGCCGTGTACCCGTCCATGCGCGACAGGATGCGCAGCATGACCTCGTCCGCCCCGGCCCCGATGGAGTCGAGACGCGTGTCGCGGAAGTAGCGCGAGGTCCAGTGCTCGTCCATGTAGCCGATACCGCCGTGGAACTGCACCGCAACGTCGGCGACCTCGCGCTGCAGGCGTGAGCCCAGCAGCTTGCCGATGGTGGCGAACCGGGTGGCGTCCTCACTTCGGAGCACCGCGTCGGCGGTGGAGCGCGCGTACTGCTTGAGCACGTCGTGGCGGGCCGACAGCTCGGCCAGCACGAACTGGAGGTGCTGGTTGGCCAGCAACGGCGCCCCGAACGCCCGGCGCTCGCGCAGGTAGTCCCGGGTGCGTTCGAGGGCGAGCGCAATGGAGCCCACCTGCTTGTAGAAGGTGATGAGCCGCTCGGCCTGGAACTGCACCATCTGCAGTTGGAAGCCCCGACCGACCTCGCCGATGGTGTTGGTCACCGGGACGCGCACGTCGGTGAAGGACAGCTCGGCGGTGTCGCTCGACCACATGCCGAGCTTCTCGAGCTTGCGGGACACCGACACGCCGGGCACGTCGGTCGGCACGACGATGAGCGACATGCCGCGGAAGCCGGGATCGTCGGAGGTCCGGGCCAGCAGGCAGAGCCAGTCGGCCTGCGTGCCGTTCGTGATGTAGAGCTTGGCGCCGTTGATGACCCACTCGTCCCCGTCCCGCACAGCGCGGGTGCGGATACCGGCGACGTCGCTGCCGGCGTCGGGCTCGGTCACCGCAATGGAGGTGACGACCTCACCCCGGATAGCCGGCGCAAGATACCGCTCCTTCAGCTCGTGCGAGCCGTAGCGAGCCAGAGCGGGGGTCGCCATGGACATCTGCACGGCCATCGCCATCGGGACACCGCCGCAGCTGATCCGCCCCATCTCCTCGCCGGCGATGAGGGTGTAGGTGTGGTCGGCGCCCATGCCGCCGTAGGCCTCGTCGTACTCGAGACCGAGCAGCCCGACGGAGGCGAGTCTGGGGAAGAGGTCGTGGGCGGGAAAGGTGCGGGCCGCCTCCCACTCGTCGACGTGCGGCTCTATCTCCCGCTCGAAGAGGTCCCGGAGCGTCTTGCGGAAAAGCTGGTGCTCGTCGCTCTCGATCACCGGTGAACGATACCACCGGCCCTTTTTCCGCCGATCCGTGGACACCCCTCTACACTGCGCAACCGTGACGGACGTGGTGGTCGGCGTGCAGCATGACGACGGGGTCCGGACGTTGACACTGGATTCACCCGGCAACCGCAACGCGCTCTCGGCTCGTCTCCTGGCGCAGTTGGAGCAGGCGTTGCGGGACGCCACCAGTGATCCCGAGGTGCGGGCCGTTGTGCTCACGGGAGCCGGGACGGTGTTCTGCTCGGGCGCGGATCTGTCAGAGCGCGGCACGGCCGCTCCCAACCGCATGCCGGCCATCCTGACGTCCATCGTCGAGAGCCCGGTGCCGGTCATCGCCCGCGTCAACGGCCATGCGCGCGCCGGGGGGATCGGCCTCATTGCGGCAGCCGACATGGCAGTGGCAGCGGAAGCGGCCACCTTCGCCTTCACCGAGGTCCGGGTCGGCGTGGCGCCGGCCATGATTCTGGTGCCGGCCCTCCGCGTGGTCGACCACCGCTTCTTGGCCCGCACGACCCTCACGGGCGAGCGCTTCAGCGCGTCGGAGGCGGCGGCGGCCGGGCTCCTCACGGCGGTCACGCCCGACGAGACGGCGCTCGACGCCTGGGTGGCGGAGCAGACCACGGCACTACGCCAGGCCGCCCCCGGTGCGGTGCGAACGACCAAGGAGTTGCTCCGCACCCTGCGGGCGCAGGCCTGGCTCGATGGGCTGACCGCGGCCGCCGCGACATCGGCCGAGCTCTTCGCCGGAGCAGAGGCGGCCGAAGGGATGGACGCGTTCCTGCAGAAGCGCCGGCCCGAGTGGGACACGACCGCGTGAGCACGCCCATCCGTTCTCGACTGGCCGTCGCGGATGACGAGTTCGGGGACAACGCAGCGGCCATGGCGGCGCTGGTCGACGAGATCGGCGCACTGCATGAGGGGCTGCTCGGAGGCGGTGGCGTGCAGTACGTGGAGCGTCACCGCGCCCGGGGCAAAATGCTGGTGCGCGAGCGCCTGGAGGCCCTGGTGGACCCCGGCACACCGGTGCTGGAGCTGTGCCCGCTGGCCGGCTTGCACACCGGTGACCCGGTGGGCGGCGGTGTGGTGGTGGCCCTGGCCGAGGTGGCGCACACCCAGTGTCTCGTCATCGCCAACGACCCGACCGTGCGCGGGGGCACCACCAGCCCGACCACTATCCGCAAGCTCCTGCGCGCCATGGACGTGGCCGAGGAGAACCGCCTCCCGTTGCTGCTCCTGGTCGAGTCCGGAGGGGCGGATCTGCCCCGCCAGGCCGACGTGTTCGTTCCGGGGGGCGAGCAGTTCCGCCGGCTGACCCAGCTCTCGGCTCAGGGCATCCCCACCGTCTGTGTCGTCTTCGGATCATCGACCGCCGGTGGCGCGTACCTGCCGGGCATGAGCGACTACACGGTGATGGTCGAGGACCGGGCCCGCGTGTTCCTGGGCGGCCCGCCGCTGGTCAAGATGGCCATCGGGGAAGAGGCCGACGAGGAGGAGCTGGGCGGCGCACGCATGCACGCCGAGATCTCCGGCCTCTGCGACTACCTCGCGCGGGACGAACCCGAAGCGATCCGCCTGGCCCGCGGCATTGTGGCCCACCTGCGCTGGCCCCGCCTCGGTCCCGGCGCCGGCCAGCCGGCCGACGAGCCGCTCTACCCGGCCGAGGAGCTGCTCGGGATCGCTTCGGTCGACGTGCGGGTGCCCTTCGACGTGCGCGAGATCATCGCCCGCATCGTCGACGGCTCCCGCTTCGAGGAATTCAAGGCGGCCTACGGCACCCAGCTCGTGTGCGGGTGGGCTTCCATCGGCGGGTATCCCGTCGGCGTCGTCGCCAACAACGGCATTCTCTTCTCTCCCGAAGCGCAGAAGGGGGCGCAGTTCATCGCCCTGTGCAACCGCAGCGACACCCCGATCCTTTTCGTGCAGAACATCACCGGATTCATGGTCGGCACGCGCTACGAGCAGGGTGGGATCATCAAAGACGGGGCCAAGCTGATCAACGCCGTGTCGAATTCGACCGTGCCCCACCTGACGCTGATGGTGGGGGCGAGCTACGGCGCAGGGAACTACGCCATGGCCGGGCGGGCGTACGACCCGCGCTTCGTCTTCACCTGGCCGAACCACCGCATCGCGGTCATGGGTCCCAAGCAGCTGGCGGGCGTCCTCTCCATTGTGCGTCGCAACGCAGCAGCCGCAGCGGGCCGGCCCTTCGACGAGGCCGCCGACGAGGAGCTGCGCCAGGCCACCGAGAATCAGATTGAGGAGGAGTCGACCGCGCAGTACGCCACGGGGCGTCTGTGGGACGACGGGATCATCGATCCGCGGGACACGCGCACCGTGCTGGCCATCGCCTTGACGGCGGTGCACTCGGCCCCGGTGCGGGGCACGGCGGTCTTCGGCGTGGTCCGGCACTGATGATCCGGCGCCTCCTGGTGGCCAACCGGGGTGAGATCGCCCGTCGCCTCATTCGCGGGGCGCACGCCGCCGGCTGCGCCGCCGTCGCCGTCTACGCGGCCGACGATGCGTCCAGCCCGCATGTGGGGGAAGCGGACGCCGCGGTGCTCCTCCCCGGGGCGTCGCTCGCCGAGACCTATCTTTCCACCGCGGCGCTGGTGGGGGCGGCCGTGGCCACCGGGGCGGACGCGCTGCATCCGGGTTACGGCTTCCTGTCGGAGAACCCCGACCTCGCCGAGGCCTGTACTGCGGCCGGCGTCGTCTGGGTGGGGCCATCGCCAGACGCCATGCGCGTGATGGGGCACAAGGCGCGGGCCAAGGAGCTGGTCGCCGCGGCCGGCGTGCCGATCCTGCCCGGCGTGGTGGTGGCGCGTGGGGCAGACCAGGCCGCGCTCGGGGCCGCCGCCGCGTCGGTCGGGTACCCGCTGCTGGTCAAGGCGTCCGCCGGCGGTGGCGGCCGCGGCATGCGCGTCGTGCACCAGGCGAGCGGGCTGGCCGACGGCGTGGCCGCAGCCCAGCGTGAGGCGGCTGCCGCCTTCGGATCGGACGAGGTCTTCCTGGAGCGCTACCTCGAGTCGCCGCGCCACGTGGAGGTCCAGGTGATCGGTGACGCCCATGGCACCGTCCTGCACCTGCTGGACCGGGAGTGCTCGGTGCAACGCCGGCACCAGAAGGTGGTGGAGGAGGCGCCGGCCAGCCAGGTGCCCGACGCCATACGGCACCGCATGTGGGATGCCGCCGTCGCCGCGGCCCGGGCCGTGGACTACGTGGGCGTCGGCACCGTTGAGTACCTGGTCGATGCCAGCGGGTTCTACTTCTTGGAGATGAACACCCGGCTGCAGGTGGAGCACGGCGTGACCGAACTTGTCACCGGGCTCGACCTGGTGGGCCTCCAATTGGAGGTGGCGGCCGGCCGGCCTTTGCCGCTGACCCAGTCCGACGTGGCGGCGACGGGACACGCCGTGGAAGTCCGCCTGTGCGCCGAACGGCCGCGGGAGGACTACCGGCCGACACCGGGCACCGCCACCTTCGTGCGTTGGCCGGACGGGCCGGGCCTGCGGACCGACGGGGCCATTGAGTCGGGGAGCACGGTGAGCCCCGCCTACGACTCGCTGGTGGCCAAGCTCATGGCCCACGGCCGGGACCGTGAGGGCGCCGTGGCCCGGCTGTCGCGGGCGCTGCGGGCGATGGAGTTGGACGGCTTGGAGACCAACCGCCAGCTGCTCGGGGCGGTGCTCGATGACGCCGTCTTCCAAGCGGGCCAGGCTGATGTGCACTACCTGGACAGCCGGCCCGACCTGCGTGACGCCGCCCTGCCCGACGACGTTCGGCAGCGTCATGCCGCTGCGGCCGCGTGCTGCCTGACCGCGGCGCGGGCGGCGGCCAGCCTCGTCCCGCTGCGCGCCGCCGGTTGGCGCAATGTCGGCCGGGCCCTCCACGCCGATGCGCTCACGGACGCCGTGGGCACGTTGGAGGTGCGGGTCGCCGGGCGTGATGAGCCGGCCCGAGTGTTGATCGACGGCGAATGGCGCGCCGTCGGCACGGCACGGGTCGGCGATGGTGTCGTCGACCTGCTGACGGCGGACGGGCTCCGGCGTCGCTACCGGGTGCGGCTCGCCGCCCAGCGGGCCGACGTCAACGGGCCCGAAGGCCAATCCGGCTTCGTCCTGCGCTCGGACGACGATGTCGACGAGCGTGGCGGCGTCGCCGGCGAGTGCCGGGCACCGCTGCCCGGCGCAGTCACCAAGGTGCTCGTCGCTGCGGGCGACAGGGTGGCCGAAGGGGAGGGACTGGTGGTGCTCGAGGCGATGAAGATGGAGCACACGCTGCGGGCCAACGGCGCCGGGACGGTGGTCGGGGTGCACTGTGGGCCGGGGCAGCAGGTGGACGTCCATGACCTCCTCATCACCGTGGAGCCGGTGTGACGGCAGCGGCCGGCCGGCCGGACGTCCTGCGGATCGGGAATTGCAGCGGCTTCTTCGGTGACCGCACCCACGCCGCCCGCGAGATGGTCGACGGCGGGCCACTGGACGTGCTGACCGGTGACTGGCTGGCCGAGCTCACCATGTACATCCTCCACAAGACACGCGAACGCACCGGTGGCTTCGCCCGCACCTTCCTGCGCGAGCTCGAGGAGGTGCTGCCGACCTGTATCGAGCGCGGCATCACGGTGGTGTCCAATGCCGGCGGACTGCATCCCGAAGCGCTGGCGGCGGCGGTGGGGGAGTTGGCCCGGCGGCAGGGTCTCGACGTCCACGTGGCCTCGGTCTCGGGAGACGACATCACGCCGGATCTGGCGGCGTTGCAGGCGCAAGGGGAGAAGTTCGTCAACCTCGACACGGGCGAGGTCCTTCCGGCCGGGGCACCGGTCGTGACGGCCAACGCCTACCTGCGGGCGCGGCCGATCGCCGATGCGCTGGCCGCCGGGGCCCAGGTGGTGGTCACCGGACGGGTGACCGACGCCGCGCTCGTCGTGGGACCTGCGTTGCACGCGTTCGGCTGGTCCGACGACGACTTCGACGCCATCGCCGGTGCAGTGGTGGCCGGACACGTCATTGAGTGCGGGGCCCAATGCTGCGGCGGGAACTACGCCTTCTTCGAGGAGGTGCCGGATCGGGCGCACATCGGCTTCCCGCTGGCCGAGCTGCGCGCCGACGGCTCGTCGGTGATCACCAAGCACCCCGGGACCGGTGGCATGGTCACGGTCGGGACCGTGACGGCGCAGTTGCTCTACGAAATCGGTGGCCCGCGTTACCTCAGCCCCGATGCCGTGCCGCGGTTCGACACCATCGACCTGGCCCAGGAGGGTCCCGACCGGGTGCGCATCGCGCCGGTGCGGGGTGAGGCGCCCCCGGCCACGCTGAAGGTCACGGCCAACCTCCATGCCGGCTGGCGCAACGCCATGACGCTGGCCTTGACCGGTGCGCGGCCGGCCGAGAAGGCGCGCTTCGCGGCCGAGACGGTGTGGGACGGGATTCCCGGTGGGCGGGACGGCTTCGCCGAGACGGCAGAGGATCTTTCGGGCGATCTGACCGGGGGTGGCATGGCGTACCTGCGCCTGGCGGTGCGCGGCGACGATGAGCGGGCGGTCGGACGGGCCTTCTCGGGTGCCGTCATTGAGACCAGCCTGTCGAGTTACCCCGGCACGTTCTTCACCTCGGCGCCGTCCGGCGCGCAGGGCGTGGCCCGCTACTGGCCGACCACGGTCACGGCCACCGCCGTCACGCCGCGCGTCGAGTGCGACGGCCAGGCGGTCACCGCCACACCGCTTCCCGCTCTCGACCACCTCGCTGCGGCCGGACCCGTGGCCGCCGGAGATGCGGCGCCATCGGGCCGATCGGGTCCGCCGAAGGGGAAGACCGCCGTGGTCCCACTGTGGGTGCTGGTCGGTGCGCGCTCGGGCGACAAGGGCGGCGACGCCAATGTCGGCCTGTGGGCGGACGACGATGCCGTCGCGGCCTGGCTGCAGGACGAGCTCTCGACCGCCCGGCTCAAAGAGCTGCTGCCCGAAGTGGAGCCCTACCCGATCAGTCGGTACCCGCTGCCGAATCTCCGGGCGGTCAACTTCGTCGTCCACGGGCTCCTCGGGTGGGGCGTGGCGTCCAACCTCCGCCTCGACACGCAAGCCAAGGGGCTCGGCGAGCTGTTGCGCTCGCGGTCGGTGGAGGTGCCGGCCGCGCTCGTGGCGAGCGGGCCCGCCGCAGCGAGGCTCGCCTCGAGCTGACGGCTGATCCGGTGGATCCCGCCCGGGCATCTGGCAGGATGGCGCAGTGGAGTCGGCCGCCCGTCTGATCGCGCTCATTGCGGGCATCGCCCTCGTGCTCGCGACGGCCTGGAGTGTGTTCACCGCGCTGGTCGTGCCGCGCGTCACCTCCTCGCCCGCCATGCGGATGCTGGCCCGCACGCTGGGCGGATCGGCCCGCCGCATCGCACCGAAGCTCCCGAACTACGAAATGCGCGACCGCGTCCTCTCCTTCGTCGGTCCCGCCGCAATGGTCCTTCTCTTCGTCCTCTGGCTCTGCCTCATCGTCCTGGGCGTCGCACTCATTGAGTGGGACACGGCGGGAGTCGACTTCGCCACGGCCCTCGGGATTTCGGGGTCGTCCGTCTTCACACTCGGCATCGTCTCGTCCGGCCAGGCCGGACCGCGGGCGGTCGAGGTCGCGGCTGCCGGCATCGGCCTTCTCGTCGTGGCGCTCGAGATCGCCTACCTGCCGACGCTCTACAACCAGTTCTCCACTCGCGAGACCGAGGTGACGCTGCTCGAGGCGCGGGCCGGCAACCCGGCCTGGGGCCCCGAGATCCTGGCCCGCCATCACTGGCTGGACGTCATGGACGAGCTGCCACCGCTCTACTCGGATTGGGAGCGCTGGGCCGCCGCGGTGTCCGAGAGCCATGCCAACTACCCCGGGTTGCTCTGGTTCCGCTCGCCCGTCTCGACCCGCAGCTGGCTGGTCGGGTTGGTGGCCATGATGGATTCGGCGGCGCTGTACCACGCAGTGAGCCCGTCGCAGACGCCGCGGCAGGCCCGTCTGTGCCTCTCCATGGGGATCAACTGCCTGCGCTCCATGGCGCGGGCGCTGCGTATCCCCTATGACGACGACCCGCTCCCGACGGGGAGTATCCGCCTGTCCCGGGCGGAGTTCGACGAGGGCTTCCGGCGGCTCGAGTCCGTCAACTTCCCGGCCGAGCGGACGGCGGACGACACCTGGCGTCATTTCCAGGGCTGGCGGGTCAACTACGAGCCGATCGTCGACGCGTTGACCGCGATCATCGTGCCACCGCCGGCACCCTGGTTCCCGGCCCGCCCCGAACTGGGCCCGGCCCGGATGCCCTTGGTCTTCAACCGCACCCCTGACGAGCCCGAGGGCATTCAGGGGTTCGGCGTCAACAAGACCTTCAAGACGCCGTCGGACCGCGAGTCGAACAACTCATAGGCCTCGGGCGCCTGCTCGAGGTCCATGCGGTGGGTGAAGGTCTCGCCCAGGCCCGCCAGCCGCCCCGACTGCAGCAGCGGGACGAGGAAACGCCACGTCCCCGGGATGGGGGCGAAGACGGCACGCAGGGTGAGGCTCTTCAAGAGCACCAGCGCCATCGGGAAGGGGAGGTCCATGGTCAGGTTCACCCCGACCACCGAAATGGTCCCGCCCGGGGCGGCGCAGGACACGGCGTCGACGATGGTGGCGTCCGCCCCCACCGCCTCGATCACGCTCTCGGCACCCCGCCCCCCGGTGGCCTCCAGGACCTGGAGCGCGCCGGGTGCGACCCGGGCGTCTATCGGTTCGGCACCGAGGCGGGCGGCCCGGGCCAATCGCTCGGGCACCACGTCCACGGCCAGTATGCGGGCCGGGCCGAAGAGCGAGGCGCACTGCAGCGCCATGATCCCGACGGGGCCGAGGCCCACGACGACCACCGTGGCGCCCGGCTGAATGGAGGCCCGCAACGCCCCGAGGTAGCCGGTGGGGAGGATGTCGGTCAGGAGGACGGCCTCCTCGTCCGCAACACCTTCGGGAATGGGGAGGGCGAAGAGGTCGGCGAACGGGACCGCCATGGCCTCGGCCTGCCCGCCCGGCAGGTCGGGGATGGTGCCGAAGGCGGCGCTCTTGTCGGCGAGGCACACGTTGGGCTGCCCGGCCAGACAGGCCGTGCAGATGCCGCAGCCGATCACACCCGAGACGAGCACGCGGTCGCCCGGCTTGAGGCTGCGCACGTGCGGCCCGGCCTCGGCCACGGTCCCGATGGCCTCGTGGCCCAGTCGGATGCCGCTCCCCGTCGGTGCGTCGTGGTACAGGTGCAGATCGGAGCCGCAGATGGCCGTGCGCTCGACGGTCACGATGACGCCTTCGGGCCCGGGCAGGACGGGATCGGGGACGTTCTCCACCTTGACCTTGCGCGGTCCTTCGAGGACGGTTGCTCGCATCTCCGCACGCTACCCCTCGGGACTACACTTCCACGGGCCTGATTCCGGCTCCGCACGTGCCCGTTCATTCCCGGAGACCCATGCCTCGGACAGCCGAACCCAACACCGTCGTCGAACTGCCCGTGGTGGCCGACGAGGACATTGACGCCTTCTTCGAGTTCGAGGACCTCTGGGCCGTCATCGTCTGGAACGACGACATCACGACCTTTCAGACCGTGATTCAGGCTTTCGTGGAGATCTTCGGCCACACCGTCGAGCGGGCGGACAAGCTGGCGTGGCAGATCCACCGGACCGGCAAGGCCGTGGCGGCCGTGCGGCCCAAGGCCGAGGCCGAGGCGGCGGTGCACGCCCTGCACCTGCGCAAAATCTCCGCTTCGCTCAGCCGCGCCTAGGTTCGACAGGCGGGCCCGGGCTCCGGGCCACGCGACCCGGATGCCGACCCTGGCAGCTCCGCCGATCCGGGTCCCCCCCGCCCCGCCCCAGTCTCCCGCCCCGGTGCCCGACCGCGTCTTCGTGCTGGACGATGGACGCTCCGGTATATTGTGCGTATACTTTGAGCATCCACTCAAAGTGAGGCGACGATGGCCAAGTCCGGAACGGCAAGCAGTGTGGTGGGGAAGGACTCTTCCCGTTCGGCCGGGACCCGGACGAAGCTGATCGACGCCGCCGTGCAGACCCTCAGGGAGGAGGGCTTCTCCGGGGCGAGCGCGCGGGCGATCGCCGAGCGTGCCGGCCTGAACCAGGGCTTGATCTTCTACCACTTCGGCTCTGTGGCCAATCTCTTACTGGCCGGGCTCGACTCGGTCAGTGCCCGGCGCATGCGCCAGTACGGGGAAGCGGTCGATCACGCCGGGTCGCCGACCGAGCTCGTCGACGTGGCGACGGCAATCTTCCGGGAGGATCTCGACGCCGGCTACGTGGCCGTCCTCGTCGAAATGATCGCCGGGGCATCTTCGACCCCGGGGCTGGGACCCGAAGTGTCGGCGCGGCTCGGGCCGTGGTTCGCCTTCGCCGAACAGGCGGTCACCACCGCGCTGGGGCCTCCGTTGGATGGTGTGCTGCCGCCCGGCGATGTGGCGTACGCCATTGTCGCCCTCTATCTCGGGCTCGAGATGCTGACCCACCTCGACGGCGATCGCGCCAGGGCGCTCGGTCTCTTCGCCCACGCCAAGAACCTGGCCGCGCTCCTTGAGGCGATGACCCCGACCACCCCGATGAGGCAGTCATGACGGCGATCGTCCCCACGGACACTGCGACGGCGCGCCGGTCGACCGACACCGGGCTCGACGTGGTCACCGGAGCCTTCAGTTACTCCGGTTCTTCCCTGGCTCGGGCCCTGCTGCAGGACGGGCGTCACGTGCGCACGATCACCGGGCACCCCGAGCGGGCACCCGCCGGAACGGCGATCGACGTTCGTCCGCTCGACTTCGATGATCAGTTGGGCCTGGTGTCGGCGCTCTCCGGTGCCACCACGCTCTACAACACCTATTGGGTGCGCTTCGCCCGTCGCACGGTGGACCACGAGCGCGCCGTCGCCAACTCGAGGACCCTTTTCCTGGCCGCCAAGCGGGCCGGGGTGCAGCGGATTGTGCACGTCAGCATCACGCACCCCAGCAGCGCCTCTCCGCTTCCCTATTTCCGGGGCAAGGCACTCGTGGAACGGGCCCTCGCCGAGTGCGACCTCTCCTACGCCATCGTCCGGCCGGCCATCCTTTTCGGCGGCGACGGCGTGCTCCTCAACAACATCGCCTGGTTGCTGCGCCGGCTGCCCGTCTTCGCCATCGGTGGTCGGGGTGACTACCGGATCCGGGGCATTCATGTCGACGACCTGGCGCGCCTCTGCCTGACCAAGGGAACCGAGAGGCACGACAGCGTCACCGACGCCGTCGGACCGGAGCGACCGACCTTCGCCGATCTCGTGGGATCGATACGGCAGGCGGTCGGCAGTCGCGCCCGCGTGATCCACGTGCCGGGCGCCACGGTCCCGGTGTTCGCCCGGGCTCTCGGGCTCGCACTGCACGACGTGCTACTGACCGCCGACGAGTACCGGGCGATGGCGGCTGGGCTGGCCGATACGGACGGACCCGCCACCGGCCCGACGGCTCTCTCCGAGTGGCTGGCCGCGCACGGGGAGGGCTTGGGCCTTCGTTACGCCAACGAGCTCGGGCGGCACTTCGATCGCAGGGGGGCAGAGTCGTGAGTACGGGCGCTCTCCACTTCAGGCCGCCGACAATCGCGAGCAGTGCCGCAGGTGCCGCGCTGCTGGCGTTGGCCGCCGCCGTGCTGGTGATCCTCTTCGGCGTCATCGCCACGTCGGGCGTCTACGGCTCGCGCCTGGCCTGGCTCCTGGGCGTTGCGTTGCCCCTATTGGCGCTGAGCGTGGTGCTCTCCTGGGTGGCGAGGCGTCTCTGGGCGCGGGACCGGCGGGAGGGCCCGGGTGCCGGACCGCACACAGGTCGCCGGCTCGGTCAGGTGGTCCTCATCACGGCCGCCATGCTCTTCGGGATCCCGTTCGCGTTGGCAACGATGGTGCTGGCTGGGTACGCCCTGCTCTTCGCCGTGCACGGCATCAGCCTGTTGCTCTGATCGTTGCGCAGAGTCAGGCCAGGCGCGCCGTCAGGCGTGCCTTCACGGCCGGCCATTCCGCCGCCACGATGGAGAAGCGGGCCGAGGTGCGCACGGTGTCGTCCGCGCCCGGCCGGTCGGCCCGCATGATGCCGTCGAGTTGCCCTCCGATGCGCTCAATGGCGGCCCACGACCGCTTGTTGCGGACGTCGGTCTGCAACGCCACCCGGTGGACCTCCCAGACCTCGAAGGCGTGGGACAACATGAGCAATTTCGCCTCGGTGTTGACGAAGGTCCGCTGGGCCGAGCCGGCCAGCCAGGTGAAGCCGATGTCGAGGACATCGGGCACGCCGTGCCGCTGGTGGCCGGCCCCGGGGGGCCACTGCCAGAAGGCGACCTCGCAGAAACGTGTCGAACCGACGATCCGGTCCGGCCCTCCGTCCTGACCGCGGCGGATGGTGGTGAAGGGGACCTGGGCGTCCGAGGCCGCCTGGGCGAGGGCGCCGTGCACATAGTCGGTCATCTGCTCCACGCCGTTCGGCGTGTAGGTCCACTCGTAGTTCGTTCGATCCTCGGCCGCCGCCTCGACCAGGCCAGGGATGTGGGCCTCGTTCAGCGGCTCCAGGCGGACGAACGTGCCCTCGAGGGTGAACGGCTCAAGCATGGACGGCGGGGACGGCGCCGTCCGGCGCGCCCGCGCCGTTCGGCTGTCCCTGGCCGCCCTGGGCCGGCGGCCCGCCGGGCGCTCCCGTCGGGACCACGAAATCACGCTGGCGTACCAGGGCCAACCCACAGACGGCGCCCACGAGAGCGACCACCGCCCCGATGTCCATCAAGTGGTTCAAGGTGGTGGAGAAGCCCACCTGGTAGGCGCCGAGCAACGCCTGGCGTCCTGCCGCCGTCGGGATGGACGGGAGTGCGTCGCGCACACCGCCGGCCGCCAGCGCACCCTGGAGTTGCGCGCCGCCCCGGCGGATGATCTCGGGCCCGTACGTCGATTTGTTCAGCGCGGCCGTGGTGTGGGCCAGGATCTGGCTCTGGAAGACCGCGCCCAGCACGGCGATGCCGGTGGCGATGCCGACCTGGCGGAATGTGTTGTTGGCGCCCGAAGCCATGCCGCTGCGTTGGGGCTGCACCACGGAGACGGCGCCCGAGGCCAACACCGGGTTGACGACCCCGACCCCGAAGCCGGCGACCAGGAAGCCGGGCAGGAGCACGGTCCAGGTCGAGCTGGCGTGGGTCGTGCCCATGAGGAGGAGCCCGCCGGCCACGAAGAGCATCCCGAAGCCCAACATGAGACGTGAACGGATCCGCACGGTCAGGCGACCGGCGAAGAAGGACACGAAGAAGATGAGCAGCGTCATCGGGAGGAAGCGCACTCCGGCCGCCAGCGGGCCGTAGCCCAGGTCGTCCTGGATGTACAGCGTCAGGTACAAGAACATGGCGAAGATGGAGGCGGCCAGGCAGAAGGCCACCGTCGAGAGCCCCACGAAGGCGGGGATCTTGAACAGGCCCAGATCCAGCATGGGGTCTGCGGCGTAGCGCTCGTTGACGAAGAAGCCCACCATGAGGACGGCGGCGCCGGCGAGCAGGCCGATGGTCTTGCCGCTGCCCCAGCCGAAGTCGTTGCCCCGCACGAGCGCGAACACGAGCAGGAAGAGGCTCACCGAGAAGGTGACGAAGCCCACCCAGTCGATGCGACGCACCCGTAGGTCCTCCGACTTGGCGATCTGGGTGAACGTGATGAGCACGGCGATGGCCCCGATGGGCACGTTCACGAAGAAGATCCAGCGCCAGCCGATGCCGCTCGTGATGGCGCCCCCGATGAGCGGCCCGATGGCGACGGCGCCGCCGATCACGGCGCCGTAGATGCCGAAGGCCGTGCCGCGGTCCCGACCCGTGAAGGCGGCGGCGATCAGGGCCAGTGAGGTGGCGAACATGATGGCGCCGCCGACGCCCTGCACGGCGCGGGCCAGGTTCAACATGATGGGCGTGGTCGAGAGCCCGCAGACGAGCGAGGCCAGCGAGAAGACGACGAGTCCGACGGCGAAGATCTTCCGCCGCCCGTAGATGTCGCCCGCCACACCCGCCGTGAGCAGGAAGGCGGCCAGCGTGAGCGAGTAGGCGTCAACGACCCACTGCAGGTCCGAGAAGCTGGCGTGCAGCGACTGCTGAATATCGGGCAGCGCCACGTTCACGACCGTGATGTCGAGCAGGAGCATGAAGGTCGCCGTGCAAACGGCGATCAGGGTCCACCATTTGCGGTCCAGAGCGGGCATTTGCGGAGTGTATCGACCCGGTGTTCTCCCCCGTACAATGCGATGTGATCGTCGGATCAGCCCTCACCATCGAAATCGGCGACCGCACCCTGCTCTCGGACGCCTCCTTCGTGGTGGGCGCCGGCGAGAAGGTGGGCCTGGTGGGGCGGAATGGGACCGGGAAATCGTCCTTCATCTCCGTCCTGGTGGGGGAGACCTCGCCCCAGTTACGCCACCGGGGCAACGTCCGCCTCCTCGGCTCGTTCGGGTACCTGCCCCAGGCGCCTGTCGCCGGCGGACTCGGGCTCGAGCCGACCGGCTTCTCCCACATCCTCTCGGCCCGCGGCCTCGATGTCCTCGACGACGCGCTGGGCAAAGCCCGTGGCGCCATGGCCGACGATCCCACGGAGGAGAACATCGAGCTCTTCACCGACCTGCAGGAGCAGTTCCAGTCCAACGGTGGCTACGAGGCCGAATCGGTGATGGCCCGCCTGGCGGACGGCCTCGGCCTCCGGCAGGAACTCCTCTTGGAGGACATCGACTCGCTCTCCGGAGGCCAACGCCGTCGCGTCGACCTCATGCGCGTGCTCTTCCAGGAGCCCGAACTGATGATCCTCGACGAGCCGACGAACCACCTCGACCGTTCCGCCAAGCGTTGGCTGCTCGATGAGCTGGCTCGCTTCAACGGCGCCATCCTCGTCGTGAGCCACGACCTCAAGCTGCTCGACCAGTCCATCACCAAGGTGCTCAACATCGCCAACCAGCGGCTGACCGAGTGGAAGGGCAACTACTCCAAGTTCGAGGCGGCGAAGGAGGCTGACCAGTCGCAGCGGGAGCGGTCGTCCGAGCTCGAGGCGCGCGAGATCAAGCGGCTCTCGCTGCTGGCCGACTCCATGCGGGGGAGCACCGAGAAGCGGGCCCGCAAGGCCAAGCAGCTGGACCGGCGGGTCGACCGGATGGAGGGAAGCCGGACGCAGGTCGAGAAGCGCGACAAGGCCAGCAAGTTCTCGCTCCCCACGCCGCCGCGCTCGGGTGGTGTTCCGCTCGAGGTCGCCAAGCTCGGCGTCCGCTACGGCAGCAACGAGGTCCTGTCGGAGGTCACGTTCCATGCCAGCCGGGGCGATCACATTGTGATCATCGGGCGCAACGGGGCCGGGAAGTCCTCGCTGTTGCGCTGTCTGGCCCGGGCCCAGGAGCCAACGAACGGGGTCGTCGAATACGGGACGAACGTCGAGGTCGGCTACTTCGCGCAGGAACACGAGCAGATCGATCCGGAGCGCTGCGCGCTCGACAACATCAGTGACGCGGTGCTGAAGGCCGAGCGGGACCGGCGAGCCCTCTTGGGCTCGTTCGGTCTGCCGTCCAAGGCGGCCGACCAGTTGCCGGGCACCCTCTCAGGAGGGGAGCGGGCCAAGCTCGGGCTGGCCATGCTGTCGGCGGGGGAGGCGAATCTCTTGCTGCTCGACGAGCCGACGAACAACCTCGACCCCTCGTCCATCGCCGCCGTCGGCGCCATGCTCGGCGCCTGGCCCGGCACCATCGTCGCCGTCAGCCACGAACGCGGCTTCGTCGAGGCCCTGCGCCCTACGTACTGTCTCCGCCTGCCGGAGGAGCACTTCACCCACTGGCGCGACGAGTACCTCGACGACGTCGAGATGCGCTGAGTCGGACCTACTTCACCCAGATCTGGGCCGGCCAGAGCACGCCCTCGTCGTAGGCGATGGCCTTCGAGCCCTGCAACGTCGTCGGGTTGGCGAAGTTCTGCACCTTGGGGTTCGCCGCCAGGCACCACGTGTCGCGGGCGAGCCAGAGGTAGGGGATGTCCTGAGCCAGGTACTCGTTGACCTGCTGGTAGGACTTGATGCGATCCGCCTTTTCGTTCGTCTCCCTCCCCGCCGTCAGCGCGGTCTGAATGCGGGGGTCGTTGTTGCGGGCCATGTTCAAAGGCAGCGGCGGGTTGACGGTCGTCGTGCTCCACCACACATAGTTGAGGTCGGGGTCGACGGCGCCGAACTGGCGCCACAGCGTGGCCTGATAGGTGCCGGCCAGCGCATTGTTGATGATCGTCGCCTGGGCGATGATGCTGATCGTGACCTTCATGCCGGCCGTCTGCCAGGCCTGCTGCAGGAACTGGGCGGCGGCCAGCGTCTCGGGATCGCTCGTCGAACTGAGCGTAAAGGCCGGCTGGCTGCCGGTTTGTTGCTGCACCTGCTTGACCAGCTTGGCGGCTTGCGTGGGGTTGTACTTCGGGTAGGCGGTCTTGGTGTAGTACTCGCTCCCCGGGAGGAAGAGCCCGTTCATGGGGGCGTCGATCCCCTTGTCGATGACCTTGGTGAACTGGGCCTGGTTGATGCACATCGCCATGGCCTGGCGCAACGTCTTGTTGTTGAACGGTGCCTTGGCCGTGTTCAACATGACGCACTGCACCGTCGGCTGCCCCACGATCTGCCCGCTGTTGTCGTAGTAGGCGTACTTCTTGTTGCCCTTGAACTGCAGGAGATTGTCGGGTGAGTTGGAGTGCATGATGTCGATTTCGCCGGTCTCGAGCGCGTCGGCGCGCGAGCCGTCGTTGATGATCGGCTTGTAGGTGATGGAGTTCAGGTACGGGTACCCCTTGCGCCAGTAGTGCGGATTCTTGGTGGCCGTCATGTGGCTGTTGGGGACCCAATCCTGGAAGACGAAGGGTCCGGTGCCGATCGGGTTCGACGTGCCGCCGTCGGCGCTGTTGAGCATGGACGGTGCAGCGATGTAGCCCGTCTGTGCCTGGGCCAGGTAGTAGGGGAACGGGGCCCACGGCGCCTTGAGGTTGATGGTGACCGCCAGTGGCCCTGTCACGGTAGCGCTGCTGAAATCGGCGAAAGCCGGCCCGGTCAAGACGCCACTCGCCGTGTTCTCAATGTTGAGGTGCAGCGCGGCGGCGTCGAGCGGCGTGCCGTCGTGGAAGACAATGTTGGGGCGGAGCGTGATGGTGAAGGCCGTGAAGTCCTCGTTCGAGGTGATCGACTCCGCCAAGTACGGCTCAACGCCACCGGCGGCGTTCACGATGGCGAGCGGATCGAAGACGGTGCGGCCGTAGAGGAACCCGCCCTCGTCCCAGCGCGCCGTGGCGGGATTGAATCCGCCCTCTTCGGTGTCGATGCCCATGGTGAGCGAACCGCCCCGTACGGGTTTCGCCGTGGAGACCCCGTTCAGTCCCGGCCCGTTGGTCTGGGCTGCTCCCGCTTCACCCTCCGACGCGCCGAGCATGGCGGCTCCGGCGCCCAGTGCGAGCCCGCCGGCTATGAACGACCGGCGATCAAAAGACTGCGTCATCGTGAACCCCCCAGGGTCTCGATCCCCACTGCTACCGCTTCGTCGCGCCGCAGGTTACAGCTTTGTGACCGGTCGAGGGCGGCGGACGATTGGGGGGTCACCGGCGGCGTATGGCAACCTGGGCGATGACCAGCGCATGACCAAGGAGGAAGCAGGAATGACGATCGCAATCGGTGACCAGGTGCCCGACGTGAAGGTCTTCACATTCGGCGACAAGGGACCCGAGGCGACCACGTCGGTCGAGGTCCTGGGCAAGGGAAAGGTCGTTCTTTTCGGTGTCCCCGGGGCATTCACGCCGACCTGCTCGGACCACCACCTTCCCGGGTTCGTCCTGCGGGCGGAGGAGCTCCGGGCCAAGGGCGCCGACAAAGTGGTGTGTGTCTCGGTCAACGACCCCTTCGTCATGGGTGCGTGGGGTCAGGACCAGAGCGTCGGCGACGCCGTGGTGATGCTGGCCGACGGCAACGGAGAGCTGGCTGCGGCCCTGGGGCTGACCATGGACGGCAGCGGCTTCGGTCTCGGCTCGCGTATCCAGCGCTTCGCCGCCATCATCGATGACGGGGTGATCAGCTGGCTGGCCGTCGAGCCCGGTCCCGGGCTCACCGTCAGCTCGGCCGAGGAAGTGCTCGCCGCGCTGTAGTCAGGTCTCGGAGGAGACGCCGAAGCGCTCGGTGTAGAAGGCCAGGGCCCGGCGCCGCTCTCCCGCGTCGAGTCCGAACTGGCCCAGGTCGTAGGTGACGGCCCCGTGGAGCCCACGCGGATGGGCCGCCATGAAGGAAGCCATGGCGGCCCTGGCCCGCTGATCCAAGGGCTGGCCGGCCAGGTCGTAGACGCGGCCCACCATGGCCAGGTCGTCGGCCATGAAGTCGTCGAAGCGCACGTCGATGGTCCGGTCCGCCGGCAGGACGTCGCGTTCTTCGGCGCACCGGCGCAACATGCGCTCGAGGCGATCCGCCCAATAGGCGCCCATGCCCTCGACGTCGACCCGATCGCGGGTCAGGCGGGCCGTGTAGGCGATCATGGTCACCATGGACGCCGTGACCGACACCGGGTCCCGGTGCGTGACGACGAACGTGGCATCGGGGAAGGTGTCGACCAACGCAGGGAACTGCTCGAGGTGTTGGGGCGTCTTGAGGACCCAACGGGTGCCGCCCCGGAGCCATTGCAGCACTTGCAGCACCTTGCGAAGGTAGGCGTACGTCGGCCGCTGGTCCCGGGACAGATACGCGTCGCGCCAGGTCGGCATGGGGGCGGTGGTCTCGAAGAGCATGGTGGAGAAGTCGATGGCCAGAAGCTGTATCTCCTCGTGGGTGTGTTCGACCGTCATTTCGTGCATCCGGTTGAAGTAGGGCAGCGCCGTGTTGAGGAAGGAGAGCGCCATCTCGGTGCGCTCCACGCGGGGGTCGGCCGCTCCGGGCGCCGGGATCTCGTTCGCCGGCAAGACCGGCTCCAGGCTTTCCCAATAGGGAAGTGACCGCAGGGAAGGATCGGCCGACATGAGATTGTGCAGGTGCGTGGTGCCCGTTCTGGGCAGACCGCAGACGATGATCGGCGCAACGATCTGCTCGTCGAGGATGTCGGGGTGCCGCCCGATGAGGTCCTCAATGAGCAGCCGGTTCTTCAACAACCCGACGATGAAGACGTGCTGCTGCATGATTCCCGCGCCGTTGAAGCCGCCTTCCCGGCGCATGGCTTCGCACAGAACCCCCAGTCGCTCGACGAAGTCGTCGGCGCCGAAATCCTCCAGACCGGTCTCGGCGCGTGCAGCCGTCATGAGCTCCGCGGCGTCGAGGGTCAGTTGCGATCCTGCCTCTTCCATGAAATCGAGGATGGTGCGGACCTCTTCGCTGTAGCGGGGAGCCGCCAGGTCGTCGATGCGGACGGCGGCCGGGCGCCGACTCATACCGTGTCGACCGGCAGAACCTCGACCTGGGGCTGCTCGGGCGTCTCGGAGGGCAGGAACCAGCGGAACCAGATACGGCCCGATGCGTGTCCGGCGGTCGAGACCCAGTTGGGGTGGGTGGGACGGCGGGCGGACACGACGATGATCCATGAGCCGTCGGGCTCGTAGTGGACCTCGGCTCCGTTGATGGTCACCCGCTCGTAGTCGTAATTGTAGGTGTGCAGCAGTCGGTTCCACAGGCACATGTTCCAGAAGACGCACTCGGGAGAACGCCCCCGGATGACCAGGGCCTCGTCGTCGGCCAGCTCGAAGGCTCCCATGGCGTAGGCCGCATCGCCGGCCGCCCACCCGAAGGTGGTGGTGGGCACCGGGTAGGGCGGGTCGATGGCGTTGGGCGTGCCGAGTGGGATCGGGACGATGCCGGCCTGCTCGCGGATCCACGTCGTGGCGGCGCGGATGCGCCGGGCCAGGTCGGCGTCGTCCTGACGGTAGGTCTCGGGCGGATCGTCGGCTTCTATGTGCCAGGCGGCGCGGCGCCCCGACCGCGGATCGTCGAGATAGTCCCGGGTGATGGCGGCCACGGCGTCAGGCTCAAGGCGTATCCAGAGAACGCCGGGCTCAGAGGGCTCCCGCGGCGAAATGACGATGTGGATCGCCCCGTCGGCGTCGCGTTCGACGCCCTCGCTGTTGGCGGAGCCGACGATCCGGGTGGAGTAGCGCCCGTCGTCGGGCCCGCCGTAGACCGTGAGCGACATGTAGACGGCGTCGCCCGGATCGAGGCGGACCCGGTACGTCCGGTTGGGATCGATCGGTGCGTAGCAATAGAAAGCGTCGGAGTTGTCACCGCCCCACTTCTTGTACGGCCCCACGATCTCGACGAAGCGGGGCCGATCCTTGTCGGCCCACAGATTGACCTCGGCCGCCACCTGCAGGATGGACAGGACCCACTTGTGCGCCTCCAGCAGCGTCTCGTGGTCGTCAGCGAGTTGCTCCACCATCCGCGCGTGGGTCGCGCTGACCGTCTCGAGCAATTCGGTGAACGCGGTCTCGGTTTCGGTCGTCATGGGCCCCCCAATCTCGAAGTGGCGTCGATCATAGGGAGCATGCGGACCCCCACGTGGGTAGTGGGCCGCCGGGGTGTGTGGCGTTGGGGAGTGTCGTGGCGCGCACGACGGGGCGATGGCTCCCGGCGTCAGGAGACCCGACCCGCGGCGCCGGAGGGTGGGGCCACCGGGACCCTGCCCTCTTGGCGCTGGTGCTCCCAACGGGCCAAGAGCCACGTCAAGGCGGCAATGCCTGCGAACCACGCCAGGTTGCCGAAGGGCAACACACTCCACACCACCATGGCGCACACGACGCAGATGGCGGCGCGACGGAGGCGGGCATCGCAACCGGTACAGGCGAGAAGCGGAAGGGCCCACAGGACGTACCAAGGCTGCGGGTTGGTGGCGCACACTGCCATCACCCCGAAACCCAGCGCCAGGGCGCCGACCCAACTTGCCCGGCGCGGGAGCAGGAGGACAATGGCGACAGCGACGACGATTCCCCCCAGTTGGATGGCGTTGGCCACACCAGATGACGTGGATCCGGCCAGATTCAGGAGGGAGAACGAACTGGCCACGGTGGCCTGCGAAGCCGATCGCAACCAGCTGAAGCTGGCACCACCGTTGGCGAGGCCAGCGACCAGCAATGTTCCCAGGGTCAGGACGAGACCACCGGCCAAATAGGTGGCCCGGCGATACCACGAACCCCCCCAGCACCACCACGCCACCGCGAGCATGGCCAATGCTGCGGGTGCCTTGACGCTGATGGCCAGCGCAGTCAGACACAGAGCCCACCACGGTCGCTTGGTCAGAGCCATGGCGACCCCTGCTGCGACGAGGCTGATCATCACGGCGTCGTTGTGGATGCCGGCGACGAACACCAAGAGCACGGCCGGGTTCGCGACGCCGGCGATCACTGCTTCGGCCGGGTTGATCCCGCGGCTGGCGGCGGCGCGGGCCACCCCCCACGCGCACAGCACCAGGCTCGCCACGACGGCCAACCGCCAGCACTCGACGGCGATCCACGGGTGTCCGCCCGACGCCCGCACGAACAACGCAGAGAGGCCCACCTCTCCAGGCCCGTAGATGGAGGGGCCGGTCAGATACTTCGGATCCACCGCGGCCACCCAGGGCGAGTGGCGACCGAGGAGATGGATGGGACTGGCGGCGCCGAAACCCGACACCACCAACTTCCCCTGAGCCACGTAGACCCAGACGTCCTGGCTGGCAAAAGGGGCGGCGAGAAGCAGGGGAGCGGTCCAGAGAGCAACGACCCACCAGAGGCCGCGCCACTGCAGCGCCGGGTCGGTCCGCACGGCTCGCCAGAGCGTCAGCCAGGCCAAGCCCAGAAAGAGGAGCCCGAAGACCGCCGCCCCCAAGACGAGCAGGTGCACCGACAGCACCCCGGGACCACTGTTGGCCGGCCCGGCCCATGCCGGCTCAGCCGGGCCCTCCCACGCCGGGGCACGACCGGATGCGGCGAGGGGCCAGATACCGCCGGCGTGCGGTCCGTAGGGCGAAGCGGGGAGATTGCTGGCCAACGCCAGGCATCCCGAGCCGATCGCCCCCAGCGCCGCGACGGACAGCAGATTGATCGTCCGGCTGGTTGCAGGCGCGGGTGAACGCTGAGGTGAGACTCGGTCCAATTCCAGCGAGCTGACGCTCACGGGAGCAATTGTCGGCAGTGGCAGCGACGATCTGAAGTGATTCGTCGTTGATTTTCAAGTGTGTCCGGGCGAAATAGAAGCCGCCGTTGGTCAACTCCGACGCGTCGGGAGGGACTTCAGATCGGGCGTCAGTTCGATCCTGCATTCGAGACAATCCCACTCAGGATTTCAGCAAGCTCCCTGGGGCAAGACAGGAACGGAGAATGGTCGCTGTCGATCCGGCATGCGGTGTCTGCGTTCTCTGCCATTTGCTCCTGCGCTGACGGGCTGATGATTCGATCGTCAGTGCAGATGATGTAGGAGCTCGGCACAACCTGCCATGCCGGCGAAGGAGGCGGCGGAGCGATCAAGACCGACGTGGGCATCGTTCGAAGTTGCGCCGTCGCCCAGTCGGCGTCCTCGCTCGAACACCTGTTGTAGAAAACCGACTCGGCCACCTCGGCGCCGATGGATGCCGTCTCCTCACCGATCTGGATGTCCGCCATACCTGGCGCACCGCTGAAGTCGACACTCTGCCCGGAAGCGATCATGAAGGCGGTCAGAAAGATCAGTGATGTGGTGGATCCGTAGGGCCTTCCCCCGGCCACTGTCGCAGCACTGATCACCGCACCACCGAAGGAATGCCCGAGCACCGCCACACCTTCATCACTGCTGTCAATGGCGCTCCTCACGGCGGCCACATCGTCCTCGGTCGAGGTGAAGGGGAGTTCGACCGTCTCCGGAGCGATGCCGAGACGTTCGAGTTCGGGTTCCAGGCGATTCCAGCACCATGCGCCGTGGAATGCGCCATGGACCAGCAGAAGGCGGGGTTGCGTCATGCGCCGAGCCTACGTTTTCGTGGCGGATGTCTGCGTCCCACCGACGAAGCACCGGTGCGGCGGCCCGGGTGTCACTTGTTCGTCTCCTCACCTCCGCTGAGTCCCCGCCAGACCGAACTCTCGGACGACCGGGTCGGCCATCGCGGCGGCAAAGCGGAACGCGCCAGAGCTGTACGTAGTGCAGCCGGGCACCACACCGACCGCGTTGCCGATCTGGTTCGGACAGAAGTGAACCCCATCCGGCGAACGAACCACATTGGTCCTGACTCCGGCGATGGTCGGGCCGATGCAGGGCTCGAAGGAAAGGCAGGGCAACGTCGAGACGTAGGACCGGTGGGGACCTTCGACTGCTTTTCCCGCGTCCACGTAGCTCACGCCAGTGGGGTGCTTGGCGGCCAACGCAGCAAAGGCGACGTTCAGGGCGTCCCACTTCGAATCATGGGAGGCCCACTCGGATCGGGTGATGGGTGTGCCAATCAGAAAGACGTGCGTCCCCAGTCCGAGGAAGACGTCGATCGCCGTCGAAATGGCCGAGCAATACAGCGTGACAGCGGCCTTTGATCCGAAGAGGCAGCCCTTCATGCAGGCCGTGAATGTGTTGCCGACAAATTCGATCACCACTGCCTGCGGATGCTCCGTGCGGGCGTAACTCTCCATTTTGGAGACCCAGTCACAGGCGGCGGTGCCGCCATAGGTGAAGTCGGTGACCTTCGCCCTGCCACCTGCCTGTATCAGCAGATTGAAATATGGCTCCGCCTGCACCGCCAGGGAGTCTCCGAAGAGACCGACGCCAACCGTCTGCCCGTGGGGCGTCTCCCGGGAACACGATGGGATGAGCACCAAGACAGCGAGCGCAATGCCGCTGCAAGCGAGAAGAAGCCGTCTGTGCGATCGTGTCTGCACAGGTTTCGTGACGGCGCTAGTAGTACTGACTCAGTGAGGGCCGACGGGTTCGGTGCGTGTTGGAAACAGGTCCCGGCCTTCGGGTGCGATTCATCGGTCTCCTCTTCGGGGACTGCAAGCGTCGTCTGGCTCCATCGCAATGCAGGGAGCGCTTGACCCCGTAGACCCAAAAGGCCCTCCAGCCCGGGACCTAAGTCCTTTCTCGGTGGGAGGCACCGTGTCATGCGAAACCGGGACGGATTTTCCGTCGCATGAGACCGCAGGAATGATGGGCAGCGGTCACACACATCACCCGGACGACCGGTCACAGCCGTCGTGGCCTGGACATCTTGAGAGCGGCCGACCAGGATCGAACTGGCATCATCAGCTTGGAAGGCTGAGGTTCTACCATTGAACTACGGCCGCGAATCGGGGAGCATTCTAAGGCTCTACTCTCGACCCCGTGGACACACTCTCCGAACGGGTGGGCGGCGAGCCCTTCTTCGTCGACCTGGTAAATCGGTTCTACCTCGGTGTGGCCGGCGACCCCCTCCTCCGGCCGATGTACCCCGACCACCTCGCGGAGTCGTCCCGGCACCTCGCACTCTTCCTGCTGCAGTACTGGGGCGGCCCGGGCACCTATGGCGAGGAGCGGGGCCACCCCCGCCTGCGCATGCGCCACGCCCCCTTCGTGATCGGCCCGGCGGAGCGTGATGCCTGGTTGCGGCACATGCTCGCTGCGGTGCTCGAGCTGGAGGCGGCCTCGCGCCTCACTGCGGCGGATGCGAGCGAGCTTCGTGACTATCTCGAAATGGCGGCCAACTCGCTCGTCAACTCGCCCTAAACGGGTCGTCGCTGCTTCGCGCCGCTCAGTCCTTGAAGTCGGGTCGTCGCCCCTCCTTGCGGGCGGCGACCGACTCCTCGAAGTTACGTGTCGTGAGCCGGACGAAGAGCTGCGAGGTGCCCTCTGCATCCATGTGGGACTGCAGGCTGCTGGCGTCCAGGCTGTTCCACAGTTGACGCTTGGTCAGCTCGACGCCGGCCCGGCTCCAGCCGTTGACCCGGTCAGCGAGTTCGAAGCAGGCCGTCAGGAGCTCGGCTTGCGGAACGACCCGTGAGACCAATCCGATCCGGTCCGCCTCACTGGCATTGATGTCGCGGCCCGTCAGCATGATTTCGGCGGCCCGGGAGTGCCCGACCGATCGGGGCAGGAGGAAGCTCAGCCCGAGCTCGGCGGCCGTGAGGCCGTTGTTGATCCCGGCCGCCCGGAAATAGGCCTCGTTCGAGGCGATGCGGATGTCGGCTGCCAAGGCGAGGCAGAACCCGCCACCGATGGCCGCCCCGTTGACGGCGGCGATCACGGGCTGGTGGAGCCGGCGCATGGTCGAGATGACGTCGTCCAACAGCTCCATCGATCGCAGGGCGATGGTCGGCAGGGTCAGTCCGTCCATGTTGGGCATGGTGCCCGGGTTTTCGTGGTCGGCACCCGAGCAGAACCCGCGACCCGCGCCCGTGATGATCACGACCCGCACATCGTTGTCGTCCCCGATGTCGCGCAGCGCGTCCCGGAAGGGGATCATGACGTCGAAGGCCATGGCGTTCATGCGCTCGGGCCGGTTCAGTGTCACGACAGCGACGTGGGGGTGGGGTCTGGTGATCTCGGTGAAAGACATGCGCGGCATCGTAGAACGCGCCGTCATGCCGTGGCCCGAGGGCCCGGTTGCTGGTGAGGTGACTGATTGCGATGCCTGGCGCTACGTGCCGTGCGGATGGGGCGGCGCGGCGCCGGCGGCCGTGCGCTCCTTGCGGGCGATCCACCGCAGTCGGGCGGCCCGGGCATCCCAGTCGTAGACCACGGCGGTGCCGGCGATGAAGTCATTGAGGGCTCGCCGGTCGCGCTGGTACACAATGCCGAGAAACCCGATACCTAGGGTGAGGAACAAGGTGATCCCCAGGCCCACCGTCCGGAAGACGGCTTGACGGCCGCTGATCGGACCGCCCTCTTTGGTCACCACCTGCAGTCCGAGAATGGCCATGCCCAGCGTCTTTCCGCTGACCGCCCATTGGTACGTGAAGTAGAGGAACTCCCAGCCTGTCAGCACAATGAAGGCCGCCAGCTGGTGATTGCTCAACGTGAAGGAGTGGCCTGTCGCCAGTTTCAGAGCAGAATTGAGGAGCGCCACCCCGAGGGTGTAGAGGCCCCACGAGGCACCGACGTCGGCTGCGAACGCGGCGAGCCGACTGACGGCGCCGGCGTAGTTTCCCTGGCGCCCGACGGTGAGCGCCGGCGAGGGGACGGGGACGGTCGTCATGGCGCCGCGATCGCCTTCGGCGCCATGAGCAGCGGGGGACCCGAGGGCCAGTTGCCGACCTTCTTGCGACGCCCGATGAGTCTGTTGCCCCAGCGAAAGATGAAATCGTCCAATCCGACGCCTTGCGCCCGGACGACGTCGAGGACCTCGGTCAGGATCCCGGTCGTCGAACGGGCGATGATGGAGCCCAGCTCGGTCTGCTCCACCAAGGAGTCGATGTCAATTTTATTGACGATGGCGTTGATGTCGACCCGCTCGATTATCTGTTGCACGTCGACCCGCTCAATGATCTTCTGCACGTCCACCCGCTCGACGATCTTGTCGACGTCGACCCGCTCAATGATCTTCTCGACATCGACCTTGTCCAGAATGGCGTCGATATTGATGGCGTCGACGATCAGCGGCACGATGTGCTCAGCCAGCGACTGAGCCAACTGCTCCACCTTGCTACCGATCGGGTTGGGGCTCATGTGACCCGCACGCTCTGTGACATTTCAGTGATCTTGTCACCCCCGGCCAGTGCAGGTGAGACATCGATCGGGTACCGTCGATCGGACGGGGCAGGCGAGAAGCTGGGGAGGCACTGTGGAGTTCGATCGCTATGCGGATGGAGTCCCCTCGTGGGTGGACCTGAGCAGTCCGGAGCTGGCCAAGTCGCGGGAGTTCTACAGCGGGATCTTCGGTTGGAACTGCCCCGAGGGGCCGCCCGAGGCCGGCGGGTATTCGGTCTGTGACCTGGGCGGGAAGACCGTCGCCGGGCTCGGTCCGGTGATGAATCC
>Ga0302279_10001053_pt1 | contig 40304 bp, 40 predicted proteins | sample III_Bog_N3_3_FD_194541 | JGI IMG/M metagenome (GOLD analysis project Ga0302279, IMG submission 194541) | Peat permafrost microbial communities from Stordalen Mire near Abisko, Sweden - III_Bog_N3_3 | ecosystem: Environmental > Terrestrial > Soil > Wetlands > Peat | place: Sweden: Abisko... | reverse complement strand
GGCGCGATGACCGACGTGCTGGTCGGCGCACTGGCGGCCGCCGCGGCCCGCGCGGGCGTGCCGCTCGCGACCAACCACGTCTGCGGCATGTTCGGGTTCTTCTTTACTGATGCACCGCAGGTCGACAGCTACGCCCGGGTCATGGCCTGCGACGTGCCGCGCTTCAACCGCTTCTTCCACCACATGCTCGACGAAGGTGTCTACTTCGCGCCATCCGCGTTCGAGGCCGGCTTCCTGTCGGCGGCCCATACCCGCAGCGACATCGACGCGACGATCCGCGCGGCGGAGCGCGCCTTCGCGGCGTGAAGGCATTCGCCTGGTTCGTCGCGGCCCTTGGGCTGGCGATGCTCGCGGGGGCCCTCGTCGCTTATCCGGCGTACGAACTGGTACAAGGCGCCGGCTGGCGCTTCGATCGCGTCGCGAGCCGGGTGGCCATGCTGCTATTGGCGCTGGAACTGGCCTGGGGCTGCCGGCGCTTCGGGCTCCGCACGCGTGCCGACTTCGGCTACGGCCTGCCGCGCCGGCGCTTCATCGGGCAGGCGCTGCTGTGGGGCGTGATCGGCTTCGCGACGGCCGCGGCGGGTGCCGCCTGGCTGCTGGCGAGCGATCTGCGGGCGCTGAGTACCGGTTTCGTGCCGGGCGCGGGGACGCTGACGCACCTGCTGCTGATCGGCATCGGCTCCGGCGTCACGGTCGCGCTGATCGAGGAGACCGTCATGCGCGGCGCATTGCACACGGCGATCGCGCGGGAGTCAGGCCCGCTCGCCGCAGCGGTGCTGACGGCGACGCTGTTCGCGCTGCTGCACCTGTTCGCGAAGGCGCGCATCCCCCCGGAGGAACTGGCCTGGTACAGCGGCTTCGACCTGCTGCAGCGCTCCTTCGTCGTGCTCACCCAGCCGCTCGCCGTAGTCGATGCGCTGCTCGCGTGGACCACCGTGTTCCTGATCCTGTCTTTGACGCGGATCCTGACGGGCAACATTGCCGTGGCCATCGGACTGCATGCCGGCTGGGTCGTCGTGCTGCGCATGCTGCAGGAAGCAACCGTCGCCACCCCGGCCGCGGCAACTTCGCCGTGGGTCAGCCGCTTCGACGGCCTGCTCGGGCTGTGGATGTTGCCGTGGGGCGCCGTGATCGCGGCCGCACTGTGGCTGACCCGCAGCTACTGGGTGCCGCGCGCGCGCGGCGGCGTGAGGCGCACCCCGGGCAAGCGCGGCGCCACCCCGTAGCGCACTATTGCGCCGAGATGGTCAGCGTTCCCGAGGCACTCTGCGTCGTCGCCGAGTTGAATTGCAGCTCGCTCGCCTCGCTCAGGTCGTAAGCGTCAGTTGCCAGTAGGCCACGTCAATCCATCGATTGAACTTGAATCCCACGGCCTCGAAGTGCGCGACCTTCCTGAATCCGAACTTCTGATGCAAGCGCACACTCGCATCGTTCGGCAGCGCGATCCCGCCGATCACCGCATGGACACCGCAGGATTGCAGCGCCGGCAACAACCGGCCATACAGCGCCGATCCCACGCCGCTCCCTCCCAGGTCAGGGTGCACGTACACGGTGACCTCGGTCGAGAACCGATAGGCAGCCCGCTGTTTCCATTTTGCCGCGTAGGCGTAACCCGCGATGCGGTCATCCTTCACGGCGGCCAGCCACGGCAGCGGCGTCGAGCCGATGGCAGCCATTCTGTCAGCCATTTCCGGCGCCGCCACTGCCGCTTCCTCGAACGTGGCAATGGTGGTCGTCACGTAGTGGTTGTAGATTGCAGCGATCTGACCGGCGTCGGCTGGCTGGGCCGCGCGAACCATCAGACCGGGATCTGTTGCCTGCTGCACCCCCGCAGATTAAATCAGGACCGGCAGGCGCGTATATCCATTGACGTGCTGCCAGCGCGACACTTGTACCCCTGGAGATTGCATCAGGAGCCGGAATGACGAGTTCGCAGCCGTTGCGTGATGAGGCCCTCGTGGCGCGGGCCGGGAAATCCCTCAACCTGCTGATTCTGGGCGGTACCGGATTCCTGGGGCCCCATATGGTTGCCGCCGCCCTGGCGCGCGGCCACCGGATTACGCTGTTCAATCGCGGCCACGATACCGGGACGGCCGCAGATCCGCGCATCGAGACGCTGAACGGCAATCGCGACCCGAGGGTCGGGGCCGGACTCGCGGCGCTGGCAGGCACGCGACGCTGGGACGTGGTGATCGACAACTCCGGCTATGTGCCGCGGCAGGTCCATGACAGCGTCGGACTCCTGCGGGGTCGGATCGGGCGCTACATCTTTGTCTCCACGGTGTCCGTCTACGATTCGCCGGCCGGCGCAACGATCGATGAACATTCACCACTATTGGTCGCGCCGGATCCCGGGGTGGAGACGGTATCGGCGACGACTTACGGGCCCCTGAAGGCCGAATCGGACCGGATCGTGCGGGCTGCGCTGGGCGACCAGGCCACCGTGGTGAGACCGAATTACATAGTCGGACCCGGTGATCACACGGACCGCTTCACCTACTGGGTCGAGCGGATCTTCCGCGGTGGCGACGTACTGGGTCCGCCCCACCCGACGGCCGGACTGCAGTGGGTCGACGCACGGGATCTGTGCCCGTGGATCATTACTCTGGCCGAGCGCGATCAGGCCGGAGTCTTCAATGCCTCCGGTCCCGTGCAGCCCGTCAGCTGGGAGCGGCTGTTGCATGAACTCGTCACCTTGAGTCCGGTGCCCGCAGGTATCCGTTACGCCACCCCGGAGGTGATGGCGCAGACCGGCATCCAGCTGCCGCTGGTCGACCCGGACGGCGGCACCCTTGATATCAGCGGCAGTGCGGCAGCCGCGGCCGGACTCAACTACCGGCCGCTGGCGGATACGGCCCGCGCTACCCACGCCTGGTGGCAGGCACAGCCGGAGGAACGCCGCCGCAGCGCGCAGCGCTGGCCCACCGCGGAACTCGAGCAGGAGGCGCTGCGGCGGCTGTAGCGCACAGCGGCAGTAGCGTCAGGCGTCCGGCCCGTCCGCATCGTCGGCGAGCCGGATCAGCGGCGCAAGCGCATCGAGGCGCAGCACAGGATCCTCGAGTTCCAGGCAGCGCTGCTTGTCGAGCGGCGCCATCGGCAGGATCTCGGCGAGCCGGTGCCCGACCCACACCGCGTCGTCGAGGTGCATCTCGATGCCGGCATAGGTCTCGCCGAGCTGCGGCAACACCGTCTGCAGCAGTTCGGCCAGCGGCGCATGCCGCTCGGGCAGCGGCGTCTCCGGCTCAGGCTCGATGGCCTCGACCTCGGCGATGTTCAGTCCGTCGGCCTGGCGGCGACGGCTCTGGATCCGGAAGCGCTGCTCGCCGACGCAGGACAGTCCGAGCAGTCCGTCCTGCAGCTGGTGGAAGTCGGCGATCCGCGCGAGGGTGCCGACGCCATAAGTGTCCGCATGTCCGACTTCGCCGCCGGAGCGGATCAGCACGACGCCGAAGGGCGCCGATTCACGCATGCAGCGGCGCACCATGTCGATGTAGCGCGTCTCGAAGATGCGCAGCGGCAGCGGGCCCCCGGGGAACAGCACGATGTTCAGCGGGAACAGCGGGATCACAGTCATGCAGTCTCCCTGGCGCGCAGTGCATCGAGCAGCTTCGCGTGCAGTCCGCCGAAGCCGCCATTGCTCATCACCAGCACGTGATCGCCCGCGCGCAGCGTTGCGGCGAGCTCCGCAACCAGCGACTCGATGGTCGCTACGCAGTGCGCGCGCGCACCGAGCGATCGCACTGCGCCCTCGAGGTCCCAGCCGAGGTCCGCCGGTGCATGTAACCAGCTCTCGTCGGCGCCGCGAAGCGATTCGGCCAGCGTCTCGCGGTGCACCCCGAGCTTCATCGTGTTCGAGCGCGGCTCGAGCACGGCGATGATGCGCGCCCCGGCGACCGCGGCCCGCAGGCCGGCCAGCGTGGTGCGGATTGCCGTCGGATGGTGCGCAAAATCGTCATAGACGGTGACTCCGGCGGCAACGCCGCGGACCTCCAGGCGCCTGCGCACACCGCGAAATTCTGACAGCGCACGTACCGACTGCGCGGGCGCAACGCCAGCCTGGGCGGCCGCCGCAATCGCCGCCAGCGCATTCATGACGTTGTGTTCGCCGATGAGCGACCAGTCCACCCAGCCGGCGCTGCTGCCGGCCGCGATCACCTCGAAACGGCGCTGCGCCGTGCCGGGTGCGATGTGCGCGCTCCAGTCGCCGGCGACCGGCGGCAGCGCGAAGCGCTCGACCGGCGTCCAGCAGCCGGCGGTCAGCGTCTCGGCCAGGTTCGCATCGGCGCCATTGACGATCACGCGGCCCGAGGCCGGCACACAGCGCAGCAGCTGGTGAAACTGCCAGCGGATCGCGGCGACATCCGCGTAGATGTCGGCGTGGTCGTACTCGAGGTTGCCGAGGATTGCGGTCCGCGGCCGGTAGTGCACGAACTTCGCCCGCTTGTCGAAGAACGCCGTGTCGTACTCATCGGCCTCGATGACGAAATACGGCGCGTCCCCGAGCCGCGCAGACGTCGCGAAGTTTGCAGCCAGACCGCCGATCAGAAAGCCCGGCGCGAGGCCCGCGGACTCGAGGATCCACGCGAGCATGCTGGTCGTCGTGGTCTTGCCGTGCGTGCCGGCCACGGCCAGCACGTGTCGTCCCTGCAGCACGTGCTCGGCGAGCCACTCAGGGCCGGACACATAAGGCAGCCCGAGGTCCAGCAGCTCCTCGATGACAGGCACGCCGCGCGACAGGGCATTGCCGACGACGACGATATCCGGGCGCGGCTGGAGCTGCGCTGCCTCGTAGCCCTGCACGAGCCCTATCCCCAACGCGGCGAGCTGCTCGCTCATCGGCGGGTAGATGCCGCGATCGCTGCCGGTGACGCGATGGCCGGCAGCCTGGGCGATCGCCGCGATGCCGCCCATGAACGTCCCTGCAATGCCGAGGATGTGAACGTGCACGTCAGGCGTCCGGCAGCAGCATCTGTTCGAGCAGCACCGACAGCACCAGGTAGCCGACGCTGATCGCGATCCCCAGGGAGAGTCCGGTCTCGAGTGCGGCTTTCCAGATGTTCGCGCATGCCAGCAGGTACCAGACGAGTCCGGCGAAGGACAGCAGCCCGAGCGGTATCGCAGCGGGGTGGTCGGCGCCGATCACATCGAGGAGCGAGCCGAGCGGATACAGCAGCAGCTGCGCCAGCACACCGACGCCGAGCAGCGCAATCGCCGTCTGCAGGAAGCGCTGGCGATGCTGCGTCAGCGACAGGATGGCCCACGCCCACAGCAACGGCAGCGCGACGCTGAGGAGGATGCGCATCGGCAGCTGCCCGGTCTGCGACGGCGGCAGCAGCGCGCCGACCACCTCGAGGAGCGCGACCGCCAGCGTCACCAGCAGCAACAGGAACCGCGACGCCGGCAGTTGCGCCGGCGAGATGCGCCACAGCGCGAGATCCCAGAATGCTTTTGCGAGTCGCAGCATCGGCCGTTTCAGTCATAATCCCGGGCAACAGAACCCTGGCGACATTTTACACGCGGACCCCTCCCCATGCCGGATGCCATTTGGATCGATCGCGACTCGGACCTGGCCGGCCTTGCCGGCGAACTTGGGGCCCACGATGCAATCCGCGTCGACACCGAGTTCCTGCGCGAAAGCACGTTCTTTCCGCAGCTTTGCGTCGTGCAGGTGGGAGCCGGGGAGCGGATCTGGTGCATCGATGCTATCGCCTGCCGCAACCTCGCCCCGCTCGTGCCGGCGCTGACCTGCGCCGCGCAACCGAAGATCATCCATGCCGCGCGCCAGGACCTGGAGGCGATCCACCTGCACAGCAGCGCGATCGTGACACCGGTGTTCGACACGCAGATAGCCGCGGGCTGCGTCGGGATGAAGCCGCAGATCGGTTATGCGGAGCTGGCGCAGGTGCTGCTGGGAGTCACGGTCCCGAAGGGCCAGACACGCACCGACTGGTCACGGCGACCGCTGAGTGCGGCGCAGCTGACCTACGCGGCGGAGGATGTGCTCTACCTCGGCACGATCGCGGAACAGCTCGGGGCCCGGCTCGCCGAATTCGGTCGCACCGCCTGGGCGCTGGAGGATTGCGGCGCGCTGTCCGACCCGAAGGCATTCGCGGCCGACCCGGCGCGCGCCTGGGAGCGGCTGCGCGGCCTCGCGCAGCTGCCGCCGGTCCCGCGGCAACGTGCCCGCGAACTCTGCGTCTGGCGCGAGCGCGAGGCGCGCACCCGCGACCTGCCGCGCTCCTGGATCATGACCGATGCGGCCCTGCTGGAGGCCGCCCAGGTCAATCCCGGCGACGCTGCCGCGCTGCGCCGGCTTCTGGCGCTGGCGGAGGATTTCCCCGCTGCGCTGGCCGATGGCGCGATCGCAGCGCTGCAGGCCGGATCGCGGCAGGAGCCGCTCGACACCGAACCTGCGCGCGATGCGCGGTTGACCCCGGAACAGAAGTCGCTGGTCGAGAAGCTGGCGCGCATCGTGGACGCCCGCGCCGCGTCGCTCGCGGTCCACGCCGAGATCCTCGCCCCGCGCGGCGAACTCAAATCCCTCGCGCTGGGCAGCCGCGAGACGCCCTGCCTGCAGGGCTGGCGACGGGACGTGATCGGCGCCGAGCTGCTGGCAGGCCTGTAGGACGGCCGCGACCCTCAGGCGCCCTGGATGGCCGCCTGGAGCCGTGCGAACACGGTCTGGACGTCGGCATCGCCGTCGACGACGCGCAGCAGACCCGCCGCCTCATAGTGACTGACGAGCGGCTTGGTCTGTGCGTCATAGACCTCGAGGCGCTTGCCGATCACGTCCTCGGCATCGTCCGGCCGCTGTTCCAGACGCGGCATGTCGCCGCACTGCAGGCAGGGCGGCGGGGAGCCCGGCGGCGTCGTGTAGATATTGAACACGCGCTGGCAGTCTCTGCAGACGCGGCGTCCGGTCAGGCGCCGGAACAGCAGGCCGAGATCGAGATTCAGCAGTATCACCCGCTGCAGCGGCTGCCCGATCTCGGCCAGCAGCGACTGCAGCGACACGGCCTGAGCGATGTTGCGCGGATAGCCATCGAGAATGAAGCCGTTCGCGGCGTCCGCGCGGGCGAGCCGTGCACGCAGCATCGCCAGCACCAGCGCATCGTCAACCAGCTTGCCCGCATCCATCGCGGCCTTGGCCTGCAGCCCGAGCGGCGTGCCGCGCGCCTTTTCGTCGCGCAACAGGTCGCCGGTGGAGATCTGCGGAACGCCATGGGCCTGGACCAGGAGCTGAGACTGGGTGCCCTTGCCGGATCCCGGGGCGCCCAACAGAACTATTCGCATTTTTGTTCACATATCGTTGTTATGGAGTACGACTACCGTACCTTTGCCCGCCGGGATCGTCAAACCCGAGGGCTGCCCACGCAGGGTCCGATCGGCTATCCTTGGCGTCTTTGTCGGCACGTTGCGGGGATTCCCATGAAGCGGCAGCTCAACCAGGGGGCAGGACCCCGCAATGCGTTCTACGCACAGTCCGGCGGCGTGACCGCGGTGATCAATGCGTCGGCCTGCGGCGTCATCGAGACGGCGCGCCGGCACAAGCGGGTGATCGGCAACGTCTACGCCGGCCGCGACGGCATCGTCGGCGCGCTGACCGAGGACCTGATCGACACCGGCCGCGAGAGTGCGGCGGCCATCCGCGCGCTGCGCCACACGCCGGCCGGCGCATTCGGCTCGGCGCGTTACAAGCTTGGCGGCCTGGACAAGAACCGGGCCCAGTACGAACGCCTGATCGAGGTCTTCCGCGCCCACGACATCGGCTATTTCTTCTACAACGGCGGCAACGATTCGATGGACACCGCCCACAAGGTGTCGCAGATCGGCGCGCAACTGGGTTATCCGATCGCCTGCATCGGCGTGCCGAAGACCGTCGACAACGACCTGCCGATCACCGACTGCTGCCCCGGCTTCGGCTCGGTCGCGAAGTACATCGCGATCTCGACCCAGGAGGCGGCGCTCGACGTCGCCTCGATGGCGCGCACCTCGACGCGGATCTTTGTGCTCGAAGTCATGGGGCGCCATGCAGGCTGGATCGCTGCGGCGGCGGGGCTCGCCGCCCGCAGGCCCGGCGAGGCACCGCAGATCATCCTGTTCCCGGAGATCGCGTTCGACCGCGAGAAATTCCTCGCCAAGGTCAAGGCGACCGTCGAGCGCTGCGGCTACTGCGTCATCGTCGTCTCGGAGGGCGTGCGCGACGCGAGCGGCAATTTCCTCGCCGAGTCCGGTACCCGCGACGCATTCGGCCATGCGCAGCTCGGCGGCGTCGGCCCCGTCGTCGCGCAGATGACCCGGGATGCGTTCGGCTACAAGTTCCACTGGGCGGTCGCGGACTACCTGCAGCGCGCCGCACGCCACATCGCCTCCGCCGTCGATGTGGAACAGGCCTATGCCGTCGGCAAGGCCGCCGTCGAGCTGGCCGTCAAGGGCCGCAATGCGGTGATGCCGATCATCGTGCGCAAGTCCGGCAAGCCCTACCGCTGGACGATCGGCGAGGCGCCGCTGGCGAAGGTCGCCAACCTCGAGAAGAAGCTGCCGCGCAGCTTCATCACTGCCGACGGCTTCGGCATCACCGCGGCCTGTCGCCGTTACCTCGCGCCGCTGATCGGCGGCGAGGACTACCCGCCGTACCGCGACGGGCTGCCCGACTACGTTCGATTGAAGAAGATCGCCGTCAGACGGCGACTGAACAAGCCCTTCGCGCCATAGGCGAAGGTCTCATCATAAATAGACGGGAGATGGATAAATGAGTCTGGACAATGCCCTTTGGCTGGCGATCGGGGCCGGCGTCGTTGCGATCCTGTATGGACTGTACTCGGTGCGCTGGATCCTGGCGCAACCGGCCGGCAATGCGCGCATGCAGGAGATTGCCGCGGCGATCCAGTCCGGCGCCCAGGCTTACCTGAACCGCCAGTACACGACGATAGCGATCGTCGGCGTCGCGCTGTTCCTCGTCCTGGGCTTCTCGCTCGGCTGGGCGAGCGCCGGCGGCTTTGCGACCGGGGCGATTCTCTCCGGGCTCGCTGGCTACATCGGCATGTTCATCTCGGTGCGCGCCAATGTGCGCACCGCACAGGCAGCCAACAACGGCATCAATGCGGCGCTGCAGGTTGCGTTCCGCGGCGGCGCGATCACCGGCATGCTGGTCGTCGGCCTGGGGCTGCTCGGCGTCGCCGGCTACTTCCTGATCATGCTGCGGGTGCTCGGCGACCCGGAGGCGGCGCTGCGCTCGCTGGTGGGCCTGGCATTCGGCGGCTCGCTGATCTCGATTTTCGCGCGACTGGGCGGCGGCATCTTCACCAAGGGCGCCGACGTCGGTGCGGACCTCGTCGGCAAGGTCGAAGCGGGCATTCCCGAGGATGACCCGCGCAACCCCGCCGTGATCGCCGACAACGTCGGCGACAATGTCGGCGACTGCGCCGGCATGGCCGCGGACCTCTTCGAGACCTATGCGGTGACGCTGGTCGCGACCATGCTGCTCGGCGGACTGTTCGTGGCGCGCTTCGGCGAACAGGCCATTCTCTTCCCGCTGCTGCTCGGCGCGATCTCGATCATCTCCTCGATCGTCGGCACCTTCTTCGTCAAGACGCGCGAGGGCGCCAAGATCATGAACGCGCTGTACAAGGGCGTCATCGTTTCCGCCGTGATTTCCGCGGTCGCGTTCTACTTCGTCGCCCAGGCCGTCATGGGCACGCACGCGCTGTCGATGTGGCTGTGCACGCTGGTCGGGTTGACGCTGACCGCCGCGATGATCGTCATCACCGAATACTATACGGCGACCGAGTACGCTCCCGTGCAGCACGTCGCCGCCGCATCCCAGACCGGGCATGCCACCAACATCATCGCCGGCCTCGGCGTCTCGATGAAGGCCTGCGCGCTGCCGGTCATCGCCGTCGCGCTCAGCATCTGGGCCGCGAACCAGCTCGAGGGCCTCTACGGCATCGCGATCGCAGCGACGGCCATGCTGTCGATGACCGGCATGATCGTCGCACTCGACGCCTACGGGCCGATCACCGACAACGCCGGCGGCATCGCCGAGATGGCCGGCCTCGACAAGAAGGTCCGCGACATCACCGATCCGCTGGATGCGGTCGGCAATACCACGAAGGCGGTCACCAAGGGCTATGCGATCGGCTCCGCCGGGCTTGCGGCGCTGGTGCTGTTTGCGGACTACACCCACAAACTCGTCGAGGTCACCGGCCACGAGACCACGTTCGACCTGTCGAACCCGGCCGTGATCATCGGCTTGTTCATCGGCGGCCTGGTCCCGTACCTGTTCGCAGCGATGGCGATGGAAGCCGTTGGACGCGCCGCCGGCGCGGTCGTCAACGAGGTGCGGCGCCAGTTCCGCGAGATCAAGGGCATCATGGAAGGCACCGCCAAGCCCGACTATTCGCGCGCGGTGGACATGCTGACGAAGGCGGCGATCAAGGAGATGATCATCCCGTCGCTGTTGCCGATCGCGGTGCCGATCGTACTGGTGTTCACGGTCAACCTGCTGATGGGCGCCGGCGCCGGCGTCCAGGCGCTCGGCGGCCTGCTGATCGGCACCATCGTCACCGGCCTGTTCGTCGCGATCTCGATGACGACCGGCGGCGGCGCCTGGGACAACGCCAAGAAGTACATCGAGGAAGGTCATTTCGGCGGCAAGGGCTCCGATGCCCACAAGGCTGCCGTGACCGGCGACACCGTCGGCGATCCCTACAAGGACACGGCGGGCCCGGCAATCAACCCGTTGATCAAGATCATCAACATCGTTGCGCTGCTGCTCGTGCCGATCCTCGGCAGGATGGGCTGAGCGCCTCCGGGACGGGCGCTCGGGGGTCCCTTCCCCGCGGGGAGGACCTCAGGCGAGCGCCCAGTCCAGCGCCTGCACAGCGTGCAGGCGGGTTGTATCGAACAGCGGCACGCTCGCGTCGCTCTCCCCCACCAGCAGCGAGAACTCCGTGCAGCCGAGGATGATGCCCTCGGCCCCCGCCGCGACGAGTCCCGCCATGATTGCCGCGAGCGCAGCGCGCGACGACTCGATGCGCCTGCCCAGCACCAGTTCCTCGAAGATCACGCGGTGGATCAACTGGCGCTCCTGCAGGTCCGGTACCAGCACGGCGAGTCCGTGCCGCTGACGCAGCCGTTCGACGTAGAAATCCTGTTCCATGACGAAACGCGTGCCGAGCAGGCCGACCCGGGACAGCCCCGCCGCACGCACCGCCGCGGCGGTTGCATCGGCGACGTGCAGCACCGGGATGCCGACTGCAGCCTCGACCGCAGGTGCGACCTTGTGCATCGTATTCGCGCCGATCAGGATGCAGCCCGCACCGGCGCGCTCGAGCGCCCGCGCGGCAGCGGCCAGCTGTGCGCCGGCTTCCTCCCACGCCGCAGCGCGCTGCAGCGTCTCAATCTCATGGAAATCGACGCTGTAAAGCAGCAGCTTCGCCGAATGCAGTCCTCCCAGCCGCTGCCGAATGCCTTCGTTGAGGAGCCGGTAATAGGAAGCCGTCGATTCCCAGCTCATGCCACCGAGCAGCCCGATGGTCTGCATGACGCCACCTGCGGAAAGGGTTTCAGATGTCGAAGTACATCACATCGGCGTTCTGTGTGTCGTCGCGGCTGGCGACACGCAGGTCCGGATCCTTCAGCGAGACGCGCGAGCGCGGTGCCACGCTCCTGGTGATGAACACCGAACCGCCGATCACGCTGCCCTCGCCGATCACCGTGTCGCCGCCGAGGATCGTCGCGTTGGCATAGATCGTGACGCCGCTCTCGACGGTCGGATGGCGCTTCTGGCTGCGGATGAACTGGCCGGTCGAGTCGCGCGGCAGCGAAATGGCCCCGAGCGTGACGCCCTGATAGAGCCGGACACGCGCGCCGACGACCGCGGTCGCGCCGATCACGACCCCGGTCGCGTGGTCGACGAAGAAGCGTGGGCCGATATCCGCAGCGGGATGGATGTCGCAGCCGGTGCGTGAGTGGGCCCACTCGGTCATGATGCGCGGCATCAGCGGTACGCCCAGCACGTGCAGCGCATGGGCAATGCGGTACACGCTGACCGCCAGCAGACCCGGATAAGCCAGGATGACCTCATCCGGACCCGTCGCCGCCGGATCCCCTTCGTGGGCCGCCTGTACGTCGCCATCGAGCTGCGTGCGGATCTGCGGCAGGCGGCCCAGGAACTCCTCGCTCAGTGACCGCGCCCGCGCGCCCGACGGCACGCCCCTGAGCGCCTCGCCGCGCGATGCGGCGCCGCGCTGCAGGTCGTGGCACAGGCACTGTGCGATCTCGGCTTCGAGCCGCGGCTTCAGATCCGCGATGCCGGATGCGATGTAGGTCGCGAGATTCTGCTGGTCGAGGTCGCGACGCCCGAAGTAGCCCGGGTACAGCAGCGCCAGCACCTCCTGCAGGATCAGCGCGATCGCGTCCTGGGACGGCAGGCAGCGCGGCGCAAGAGCCACGGCACGGGCGTCGGCGCCGTAGCTAGCGATCAGCTTCTCGGCAAGCCTGTCCGGGCCGGCGCTGGTGCTCATCGGAGCTTCTTCAGGCGACGGCCTGCATCTTCTCGACGTCGGCGAACAGTCCGTCGAACAGCGCTCCGGAGAGGTAACGCTCGCCGGCGTCCGGCAGTATGACGACGATCGTCTTGCCGGCCTGTGCGGGCTCGGCCGCCAGGCGCAATGCCGCGGCCATGGCGGCGCCACAGGAGATGCCGCACAGGATGCCTTCCTCGCGCGCCAGCTGGCGCGCGGTCGCAATCGCCTCGTCGTTACTGACCTGCTCGACGCGGTCGACCAGCGACAGGTCGAGGTTCTTCGGCACGAAACCGGCGCCGATGCCCTGGATCTTGTGCGGCGACGGCACGACGGGCTCGCCGGCGCGCGTCTGGCTGATGACCGGCGAATGCGTCGGCTCGACGGCGACCGTGAGGATGGCCTTGCCGCGGGTGTTCTTGATGTAACGGGATACGCCGGTCAGCGTACCGCCGGTGCCGACGCCGCTGACGAACACATCGACAGTGCCGTCGGTGTCGTCCCAGATTTCAGGTCCTGTCGTGGCCTCATGGATCGCCGGGTTCGCCGGGTTCTCGAACTGTTTCATCAGCAGGTACTTCTGCGGCTCGGCGGCAGCGAGTTCCTCGGCCTTGGCGATCGCGCCCTTCATGCCCTTGGCGCCCGGTGTCAGCACCAGGGTGGCGCCAAATGCGATCAGCACCTTGCGCCGCTCCATGCTCATCGTCTCGGGCATCGTCAGGACGCAGCCGTAGCCACGCGCGGCGGCGGCAAAGGCCAGCGCGATGCCGGTGTTGCCGCTGGTGGCCTCGACAATCGACATGCCGGGCTTCAGCGTCCCGCGCTGCTCGGCATCCCAGACCATGGCCGAGCCGATCCGGCACTTGACCGAGTACGCCGGGTTTCGGCCCTCGATCTTGGCGAGGATCGTCGCGCCGGAGCCTGCGCCCAGGCGGTTGATGCGTACCAGTGGGGTATGACCGATCGAGCGGGTGTTGTCGGAATAAACGCGCATGCTGCACCTCTTGGGATGTCGGGGGTCCCGCCTGCGGGAAGGCCCCGATTTTCCCCCAAACCGCGAGGCGATTGCCAGCCCCCGGACTGGTTATGAGCTCATGCCGGACGGTTATAAGGGTGCAGGCGTCATGGCCAGGGGCAGCGGCCGCGCGATGATGAAGCCCTGGATGAAGTCGATCCCCATCTGCCGCGCCTTGTCGAGCGAGCGCTGGTCCTCGACCTGCTCGGCGACGACCCGGAAATTGAGGCTGCGCGACAGGTCGATCATCGCCGCGACGACCGCCTGGTTGACCGCATCGTTGCCGAGGTCGCGGATGAAGGAGCCGTCGATCTTCAGGTAGTTGATCGGCAGCGTCTTCAGGTTCGCAAACGACGACAGGCCGCCGCCGAAGTCGTCGAGTGCAAATTCGCAGCCCATTCCATGCAGCACATCGATGAAGCGGCGCGCATGGTCGAGGTTGGCGACGACCGCAGTCTCGGGGATCTCGAAGCAGATGTCCTGCGGCAGCGCCCCGGCATGGTCGAAACACTCGACGACGAACTCGAGGAAGCCGGCATCGCCCAGCGTCTGCGCCGCGATGTTGATCGCGACGCTGCGGCCCTTCGCCAGCTTCAGGCCACCCCGGCCCAGCGCGCCGAGGACCGCCTGGACGACCCAGCGGTCGATGTGCGGCATCAGCCGGTAGCGTTCCGCGGCCCGCATGAATTCCGCCGGCGGCACGACCGGACCGCCCTGCTCGCCCTCGAGGCGCACGAACACCTCGAACGCGGGGCCGCGCTGGCCGCCGGAGTTCGCATGCACGATCGGCTGGTACCAGAGCTCGAAGCGGTTGTCACGCAGCGCCGCCTGCAGGCGCTGCAGCCAGAAGATGTCGCCGCGATGACGCGCGGTGGCTTCCTCACGCGACGAATAGATATGCACGCCGCCCTGCTTCTTCGCGATGTAGCAGGCCGAATCGGCAGAATCCATGACATCCTGCAGCGAGCCGGCGTCGCGGCCGATCTCGACCAGCCCGACGCTGACGCCGACGTTGAAAATGCGGTCCTTCCACGCGAAGCGGAAGCCGTTGACGGACCTGACGACATCGTCGGCAATCTGGCGCGCCTTCTCGAGCGGGCAGCCCGCCAGCAACAGCGCAAACTCGTCGCCGCCGATGCGCCCGACCGAGTCGGAATCGCGCACCGCATCGCGGATCAGCGTCGCTATCTCGCGCAACATGTTGTCGCCGGCCGCATGCCCGCCGGAGTCATTGACGAGCTTGAAGCGGTCGAGGTCGAGGAAGCACAGCGCGTGGTGCACATCGCCGGCCTGCGCCGAATCCATCATCTCCTGCAGGCGCCGCTCGAACTCGCGCCGGTTGATCAGGCCGGTCAGTGCGTCATGACTCGCCTGGTAGGTCATCTGCCGCGTGATGCCGCGCAGCTCGCTGGTGTCGTGCAGCACGATGACGGCGCCAACGACCTTCTCGTCGTCGCCGCGCAGCGGCGAGATGTTGAGCTCGACCGAGCGCTCCTGCGCACCGCCTGCCGGGACGATCAGGGCCCGCCGGCTGACGACGACGCGGTTGCCGGTGGAGAGCGCCCTGCGCACCGGATCGCCGAGCGGCCGGCGGTCGACTTCGTCGACGAGCTGGGCGGCATCGGCAAAGGCCCTGCCCTGCAACTCCGCCAGGCCGAGCCCCAGCATCGCGACGGCCGACTGGTTCAGGTAGTCGATGCGGCCGTCCGCCTCGACAGTGATGATGCCGTCGTCCATCGACTCCAGGGTCGCGAGCGCCCGCGGGCGCGCTGCGCTCGGCGCTACGGCGACAGGGTCCGGCAGCATTTCAGTGACCGTGAACAGCAACGCCGGACTACCGCCGCTCTGGATGACGATGCTGGACAGTTCCGCCCGCGTGACCTGGCCGCCGGGAGCGGTGAGTTCAATCTCATAGCGGTCCGCCGCCGGCTCGCCGGCGAGGCGACGCTGCAGGTTGCGCTCGACGAGTTCGGCATAGTCAGGCACGACGAATTCGGACAGCCGGCGGCCGATGAGCTCGCCCGGACCGACACCGAGCAGGCTCTCGAAGCGTGCGTTGGCGAACACGATGCGTTCGTTGTGGACCAGCACGCCCTCGTGAACCGTCTCGACGAGGCGGCGGAACAGCTGATCCCGGTCGCTGTCAGGACCGATCCGCTGGCGCCGCGACTCGACCAGGCTGTTGACTGCTGCGCTGAGGTTGCGCAGCGCCTCGGGCTGCCCGTCGATCTCGAGCGGACGCGCCGCGCCCGGGTCCCCCGAAATAAGCAGAATCTCGCTGGCCATACGCTCCACCGCGCTATCCTGCCGGCGCTTGCGGATGTATAAGGCTACGCAGAGCGCGACAAGCAGCGCCGACGTGACGGACCAGAACAGGAAAGTCGGCATGATCGGCACAGAATAGCCTACGGGCATGGCCAAGCTTGCCGAAATTGACCATAATCATCGATCTTAAAATAGCTGAATACAAACATATGGATACCGTGGTCGCGCGACAACAGATGGTCGATCAGCAGGTCCGCACCTGGGAGGTGCTCGACCCGCGTGTGCTCAGGGCGCTGGGCGCCGTGGAGCGCGAGCGTTTCGTGCCGGAAGCCTACCGGGACGTGGCATTCGCCGACGCACCGATCCCGATCGGGCATGGCCAGTCGCTGCTCGCGCCGAAGCTGCACGGGCGCATCCTCCAGGCACTGGAGCTCGAGCCGGGATCCAGCGCACTGGAGATCGGCACTGGTACCGGTTACCTGAGCGCATGCCTCGGGCTGCTCGCCGCCGGCGTACGGACACTGGAGGTGCATGCTGCGCTCGCCGCGATCGCACGCAGCAACCTGCGCGGCTGCCCGGGATCGATCACAGTCGAGACCGCCGACGCGCTCGCAACCGACCTCGGGGGCCCCTGGGACGCGATCGCGGTCACCGCCTCGTTGCCGCGGTATGACGCGCGCTTCGAACAGGCCCTGAGCGTCGGCGGCCGGCTGTTCGTGGTCGTCGGCGCAGCGCCGGTCATGGAAGCGACACTGGTGCGGCGCATGTCCGCCACTGCGTTCGCACGCGAGAGCCTGTTCGAAACCGTGATCGAGCCGCTCGAAGGCGCAGCGCCGATAAGCCGGTTCGTGTTCTGATGGTCACCGAGATGTCTCCACGGGAGTTCCTCGAGCGGCGCGCCGCGGGCGTGCCGATGACGCTGCTCGACGTGCGCGAGGATTGGGAGGTGCGACTGTCACCCGCGCCGAGCGAGTACCTGCACATCCCGATGGACGAGATTCCGCAGCGGCTCGACGCCCTGGAAAGGTCAGCGGAGGTCGTCGTGCTGTGTCGCGTCGGCGGCCGCTCCATGCAGGTGGCGCAGTTTCTGGAGCGTAGTGGCTTCGAGCGCGTCGTGAACTTGCAGGGCGGCATCCTCGCCTGGTCGCGCGACGTCGACCCGGCCATCCCGGTCTACTGACGTGCGCCGCCTGGTCCTGCTGGCCTGTATCGCGGTCGGCCAGGCCGCCGGCGCTGCGGACCTGCTCGCCGTCTACCACCGGGCGCTGCAGAACGATCCGCAGCTGCGCGAAGCCGAGGCCAACCGGCTCGCCGCGATCGAAGCCAAGCCGCAGGCCCAGGCAAATCTGTTTCCGCAGCTCTCGGCGAGCGGCAGCGCCTCGAAGGAGCGCGACACCGGTTCGACCAGCACGACGGTGCCGTTGACCGGCATCCCGGGCGCGCCCTCGGGACAGGAACTGGCTTACGGCTCGAACGGACAGACAACGACGATCAGCCACCAGTACGGCGTCACGCTGCGCCAGAACGTGTTCAGCTGGTCGAACTGGGTCGCGCTGCGGCGCGCCGATGCGCAGCTCGCGCAGGCCGAGGCGGACTACGAAGCCGCACAGCAGGACCTGATCGAGCGTGTCGCCGAGCGCTATTTCAACGTGCTGGCGGGGCAGGACGACGTCGAGTCGCAGGACGCGGCGCTGGTCTCGATCGACCAGCAACTGAACCAGGCCGAGTCGCGCTATCAGGCGGGACTGAGCGCGCTCACCGACGTCCAGGAAGCGCATGCCGCGCGCGACAGCGCGGCCGCCGCCGTCATCGAGTCGAAGCGCCAGCTGGCGGCGGCCCGCGAGCTGTTGTGGGAAATCACCGGCGATGCATTCGACTCGCTCGCCAGACCGATCGAGCCGTTCGAGACCAGCAATCCCGATCCCGCCAATCAGGAAACCTGGGTGCAGATGGCGTTGCGGCAGAACCTGGCCCTGGTATCGAGTCGTCTCGGAGCCGACATTGCCCGCGAGGATGTCAGCGCCGCAGAGGGCGGCCACGCGCCGACGCTCGACATCGTCGCGAGCGATTTCAAGAACACCAGCAACGCCGAATCGCTGTTCCCCGACGGCACGTCCGCCGGCGCGAGCGCCGTCGACCAGCGGGCACGCTCGATCGGGCTGCAGGTGACGTTTCCGCTCTACAGCGGCGGCGCGGTTTCGTCCAGGGTGCGCCAGGCCGTCTACCTGCAGCGCGCGGCCAAGGAGCGCGTCGAGCGCGTGGCGCGCACGACCGAGCGCTCCACGCGCGATTCGTATCTCGGGGTGATGTCCGAGGCGTCGCGGGTCAGGGCGCTGCGCCTGGCGGTCGACTCCAACAACCTCGCGCTGTCGGCTGCCGAGGCTGGCTTTGCCGCAGGCGCCCGCTCCAGCGTCGAGGTCCTGCAGGCGCGCAGCGCCTGGATCCAGGCGCGCACGAATTACTCGCGCAGCCGCTATGACTACCTGATCAACCTCGTCAGACTGCAACAGGCTGCAGGACTGCTCTCCGAACAGAGCCTGATCGGCATCAACGGCCTGCTGCGCGAACCGGCGACGGCGGCACCCTAGCCCAAAGGACTTCGATCATGTCTATCGCCAGACTGGCGCTCCCCGCAGCGGCGCTCTGCAGCCTGCTCAGCGGCTGTGGCGCAAAGACCAGCGACACCGCAGCCGAGCCGAAGGGCGCGGTCAGCGTCGTGACACTGCAGGCCGAACCAGTCGCGCTGACGCGCACGCTGCCCGGGCGCACCAGCGCGTTCCTGGTTGCGGAAGTCCGGCCGCAGGTCGGCGGCGTGATCCGCAGGCGCCTGTTTACCGAAGGGGGCAACGTCAAGGCCGGCCAGGTGTTGTTCGACCTGGACGACAGCCCGTATCGGGCGAACCTGGAGAGCGCCCGGGCGGCGCTGCAGCGCACCGAGGCGGCCGCCGTGGCGGCGCGACTCGCCGCCACCCGCTCTGCTGAACTGGTGCGCATCGATGCGGTCAGCCGGCAGGACGACGAGACGACGGTCGCGGCGCTCGGCCAGGCGGAGGCCGACGTCGCGGCTGCGAAGGCGGCCGTCACGACGGCCGAAGTCAACCTCGGCTACGCCCACATCGTGGCGCCGATCAGCGGGCGCATCGGCAAGTCGAGCGTCACGGCAGGCGCGCTGGTCACTGCGGGCCAGGCGACGGCACTCGCGACGATCCAGCAGCTCGACCCGCTGTACGTCGAGGTCGAGCAGTCGAGCGCCGAATGGCTATCGCTGCAGCGCCTGGTCGGAACCGGCCGTGCACTGTCGGCACGCGCCGAGACACCCGCAAGGATCATTCTCGAAGACGGCAGCAGCTACGCGCACGACGGCCGGTTCCAGTTCGCGGACGTCAGCGTCGACCCGGGCACCGGGAATTTCCTGCTGCGCGCGATCGTGCCGAACCCGGAGCTGGTGCTGCTGCCGGGAATGTACGTGCGCGCCGAGCTGGAGGAAGGGCAGCTGAAGGCCGGCGTGCTGGCCCCGCAGCAGGGCATCACCCGCAACCCCAAAGGCGACGGCACTGCCCTGATCGTCGGCAGGGACGGCAAGGTCGAGGCGCGCACCGTGCACGTCTCGCGCGTGATCGGCAACCGCTGGCTCGTCGACGACGGGCTCGTCGCCGGTGACCGCCTGATCGTCGAGGGGCTGCAGAAGATCGAACCCGGCATGCCGGTCGACGTCACCGAGTTCCAGGCCGCGGCGCCGGGCACGGCCCCGGCAGCGGCTCGCTGAAAAAGGACGGCAGCGGTGTCGCGTTTCTTCATCGACCGGCCGATCTTCGCGTGGGTGATCGCACTGATCATCATGCTGTTCGGCATCGTCGCGATCACGCGCCTGCCGATCTCCCGCTATCCGAACATTGCGCCGCCGATGATCTTCATCAATGCGCAGTATCCGGGCGCCTCCGCCAAGACCGTCGAGGACTCGGTGACCCAGATCATCGAACAGAACCTGACCGGCATCGACAACCTTATCTATCTGTCCTCGTCCAGCGACAACTACGGCGGCATCGGCATCCAGCTGACCTTCGCGAGCGGCACCAACCCCGACATTGCGCAGGTCCAGGTGCAGAACAAGCTGCAACAGGCGGTGCCGCTGCTGCCGCAGGTCGTGCAGTTGCAGGGCATTTCCGTCAACAAGGCATCCAACGGCTTCCTGGCGGTGATCGCGTTCGTCTCTGACGACGGCCGCATGAGCGCGAGCGACCTCGCCGACTACATCGCGACCAACGTGGTGGAGCCGATGAACCGCGTCAGCGGCGTCGGCAGCATCGAGCTTTTCGACTCGAAGTATGCGATGCGCATCTGGCTGGATGCGGACAAGCTCAAGGCCTACGCGATGACGCCTGGCGACGTGATCGCCGCAATCCAGGGCCAGAACGCGCAGCTGTCGGTCGGGCAGCTCGGCGGGGCTCCGTCGGTCCGCGGACAGCAGTTCAACGCAACCGTTACCGCGCTCGGGCGCCTGCAGACCCCCGAGCAGTTCCGCCGCATCGTCGTGCGCGGCAACGCCGGCGGCTCCATCCTGCGGCTCGGCGACGTCGCGCGGGTCGAACTCGGCCAGAGCGACTACGGCTTCGTCAACAATTTCAGCGGCAAGCCCGCCTCAGGGTTCGCAGTGAAGCTGGCGACCGGCGCCAATGCGCTGACGACGGTGCGCGGCGTTCGCGCGCTGCTCGATCAGCTGCGGCCCACGTTCCCGCCGGGGGTGCGGGCCGTGGTTCCGTTCGACGAGACGCCCTATGTGCGCAAGTCGATCGAGGAGGTGGCGAAGACGCTGGTCGAGGCGATCGTGCTGGTGTTCCTGGTGATGCTGCTGTTCCTGCAGAACCTGCGCGCGACGCTGATCCCGACGATCGCCGTGCCGGTCGTGCTGCTCGGCACCTTCGGCATCCTGTCGATTGCCGGCCTGTCGATCAACATGCTGACGATGTTCGCGATCGTGCTCGCGATCGGGCTCCTCGTCGACGATGCGATCGTCGTCGTCGAGAACGTCGAGCGCCTGATGCAGGAACAGAATCTCTCGCCGGTCGAAGCTACGCGCCGCTCGATGGACCAGATCACCGGCGCCCTGGTCGGCATCGCGACGGTGCTCGCCGCGGTGTTCATCCCGATGGCGTTCCTGCGCGGCTCGACCGGTGTGATCTACCGGCAGTTCTCGGTGACGATAGTGGCGGCGATGGGCCTGTCGGTACTGGTTGCGATCGTGCTGACGCCCGCGCTGTGCGCGACTCTTCTGCAGCCGATCCCGCACGATGCGGCGGCGCGCCGCGGCCTCTTCGGCTGGTTCAACCGGCGCTTCGCGAGCGCCAGCGGGCGCTACCAGACGATCGTCGCGCACATCATCGGGCGCCCCCTGCGCTACGTCCTCGCCTATGCAGCACTCGCATCGCTGATGGGCCTGCTGTTCGTGCGGCTGCCGACCGCCTTCGTACCCAACGAGGATCAGGGGCTGCTGATCACGATGGTCCAGACGCCGGTAGGCTCGACGACGGAGCGTACGCAGAAGGTCCTGGCCCAGGTGACGGATTACTTCCTGGGTCAGGAGAAGGACGCCGTCAATTCGATCTTTGCGATCGCCGGCTGGAGTTTCGGAGGCATCAGCCAGAATGCCGGCATTGCGTTCGCCGACCTCAAGGACTGGAGCGTGCGCAACACGGCGCAGCTTGGGGTCGCGGCCGTGCAGGCGCGCGCCAACGCGGCGCTGGCGGGCATCAAGGACGCCTTCGTGTTCGTATTCGCGCCGCCGCCGATCGAGGGCCTCGGCAATTCCTCGGGCTTTGATTTTTTCCTCAAGGACACCACCGGCCAGGGCCACCGCGCGCTGGTCGATGCGCGCAACCAGTTCCTGCAGCTGGCTGCAGCCAGCAAGCTGGTCACCAACGTGCGCCCCGCGGGCCTCGAGGATGCACCGCAGTTCCGCCTCGACCTCGACCCGGAGAAGGCCCTTTCCTACGGGGTATCGATGACCGACGTCGACGATACCCTCGCCGTGGCCTGGGGCGGCCGCTACATCGACGATTTCCTCGACCGCGGGCGCGTCAAGCACGTGATCATCCAGGGAGATGCGCCGTTCCGGATGGTCCCGGAGGACTTCGCACGCTGGTACGTGCGCAACGACCGCTCGGCGATGGTGTCGATCGGCTCGATCGCGACCTCGCACTGGGAGTACGGACCGCCTTCCCTGGAGCGCTACAACGGCACCGCTGCGGTCGAGATCAATGGCGAGGCCGCGCCCGGCGTGAGTTCGGGCGAGGCGATGCGCGAGGTCGAGCACATGGTCGCGCAATTGCCGCCCGGTTACTCCGCAGAGTTCACCGGACAGTCCTACGAGGAGCGCGCCGCCGGCGCGCAGACGCCGATGCTGTACACGCTGTCGCTGATCGTCGTGTTCCTGTGCCTCGCGGCGCTGTACGAGAGCTGGTCGATCCCCGTGGCGATCCTGCTGGCTGCACCCCTCGGGATCATCGGTGCCGTGATCGCGACCGCGCTGCTGAAAATGGAGCGCGACGTGTATTTCCAGGTCGCCATGCTGACGACGATCGGGCTGGCCTCGAAGAATGCGATCCTGATCGTCGAGTTCGCGAAGGAGAACGTCGAGGCCGGCCAGCACATCATCGAGGCGACGCTGCACGCGGTGCGCGACCGTCTGCGGCCGATCCTGATGACCTCGTTCGCGTTCGGCTTCGGTGTATTGCCGCTGGCGCTCGCCACCGGCGCCGGCGCCGGCGCGCAGCGCGCCATCGGCACCGGGGTCGTCGGCGGCATGCTTGCCGGTACCCTGCTCGGGATCTTCTTCATTCCGCTGCTGTTCGTCATGGTACAGCGGCTGTTCCACAGCCTGCCGGATGATGGGGCGGCGCCGTGAGGGGCCTGCGGGCGCGACCTGCGGGCCTGATGGCGCTCGGCATGCTCGCGGCATGCACGTTCGAGCCGCGCTACAGGACCCCGCCGCTGCCGGTGAACGACGCGTGGCCGATCCCGGCGACGACTGCGGAACCGGCGCCCGACGCCGCGGCAACCGCGACGGCCGATGTCGGCTGGCGCGACTTCTTCATCGACGAGCGGCTGCAGGCCCTTATCGCGCAGGCGCTCGCCGGCAACCGCGACCTGGCCATTGCCATCGCCAGCGTGGAGCGCGCCCGCGCGCTGTACCACATTCAGCGGGCCAACCTTCTGCCCGCGATCGGTGCGACCGGCGCGTTCTCGAAGCAGAAGATCCCGCCGGCGCTGTCCGACGGCTCGCCGGCGTCGATCTACCAGAGCTATTCGGTCAACGTCGGCATCGCGTCGTTCGAACTCGACCTGTTCGGGCGTGTGCGCTCCCTGAGCCACGCGGCGCTGGAAGCATTCCTGGCACAGGAAGAGACCCGGCGCGGCGCACAGCTGACGCTGATCGCCGCCGTCGCCGATGCCTACCTCGCGCTCGCTGCGGACCGCGAGCTGCAGCGACTCTCCGCTGCGACGCTGAAGAGTCAGCAGGCCTCCTACGACCTGACCGCGCAGCGTCATACGAGCGGCTCGGCCTCCGCCCTCGACCTCGCGCAGGCGCGCTCCACGGTCGAGGCGGCGCGGGCTGATGTCGCCCGCTATGCGGGAAATGTCGCGCAGGACCTCGACGCGCTCGAGCTGCTGCTCGGCGGGCCCGCGAATACCGAGCTGTTGCCGCAGGGCCTCGATCCGCGCGTCGCGAGCCTCGGGGTTCCGCCCGCGGGCCTGCCGTCGACCACGCTGCTGCGCCGTCCGGACATCCGCGCAGCGGAGCACCAGCTGCGCGCCGCCAATGCCAACATCGGCGCAGTGCGTGCCGCGCTGTTCCCGACGGTGAGCCTGGTCGGCAGCGTCGGGTCGGCGAGCGAGGGATTGTCCGGCCTGTTCAAAAGCGGGACCGGACAGTGGAGCTTCGCACCCCAGGTGACGCTCCCGCTGTTCGACGGCGGCGCCAACCTCGCTGGGCTCGCGCAGGCGAACGCTGAGCGGAAAATCGCGGTTGCGGCCTACGACAGGTCCGTGCAGTCGGCGTTCCGCGATGTCGCGGACGGCCTGGCACTTGCGACGACGCTGCGCCAGGAACGCGAAGCCGATGCGGACCTCGCAGCGGCGACCGCGACCGCATTCGACCTCGCGCAGCAGCGCTACAAGGCCGGGCGCGACAGTTATCTGAACCTGCTGGACGCGGAGCGCAGCAACTACGCCGCGCAGCAGCAGCTGATCGCGGCGCAGGCCGCGGAACAGGTCAATCGCGTCGCACTGTATGCGGCGCTGGGCGGCGGCTGGCGGGAACGCAGCGCCGTCAGCGGCCCAGCGCCTGCAGGCGTGCCGGCTCGATGATCTCGATCCAGTAGCCGTCCGGGTCCTTGATGAAGGCGACATCGCGCATGCGCCCCTGGTCGGGGCGCTTGACGTAGGTCACTCCGTGGCTGTCGAACCAGGCGACGGCCGCGTCGAGATCCGGGACGGAGAAGCAGATATGCCCGAACCCCTGCGGCTGCGCGTTGCCGTCGTGGTAGCGGAATCCGGGATCGTTCTCCGTGCCCCAGTTGTGCGTCAGCTCCAGCACGCCGCGTTGTGCGAACGTCCACGCCGTGCGCTCGCCGGCATCCTGCGGCACGGTCGCGCCGGCTGCAGCGGCCGCATGTGCGAGGAAGTACAGCGAGAACTTCATCTCCGGGAAATCCAGCTTGCGCAGCACCCGCATGCCGATCAGTCGCGTGTAGAAGTCGAGGGAAACTGCCGGATCGCGCACGCGCAGCATCGAATGGTTGAACACGAATCCCTGCGTGACCGGCGCAGGCGCCGCGCAGGTACCGGGATGATTTTCGGTCGTGAAGCTCATGCGCTCAGTCCTCCAGTGTGGCCAGGTACGCCGCGAGGTTGTCGATGTCGGCGTCGCTCAGGGACTTTGCAGTCTCTGCCATCAGCGCAGCGTAGGTGCCGGTGCGCCGCCCCGACTGGTAGGCCTTCAGCGCATTGACGAGATACCTGCGGCTCTGGCCGGCGAGTCGGGGGTATTCCGGCACGACGCCGGAGCGTCCATCGGCGCCATGGCAGGACGCGCACAGCACGAATCTGGCGCGCCCCGCCTCCACGTCGCCGTCACCCGCGCGGGCAACACCGCTCGGCGAAATGCAAAGCGCTGCGCCCAGCATCAGCCGCACTATGCTCATTGCAGCACAGCCGCGGAAGCGATCGCGCCCGCCGCCAGCAGCTGGCGCACCACTTCCTGGCGCCGTTCCCAGGGGATGATGCGCTGTTGCCGGTAGCCGGCCACTTCGGCTGCGGTGTAGTCGCGGAAGTCCGCGGGCAGCTGCGCGGCACTGTAGGTCCGCAGCAGCCAGCTGAGCATCGTCGCAAGGTCCGCATCGTCGAGCGCCGACATCGCGACGTTCGGAACCTCGGCGAGATAGGCGCGCCCTGCGGGGCTGCGCGCGAAGTAACCGATGCGATCCACGAGCGTCGGGATCTCGCTGACGGAACGTCCCGTGTGCCCGTGGCAGCCGGCGCAGTTCGAGGCGTACAGGACCGCAGGTCGCGACAGGTGCCGGATCGACGGCGGAACGTCGGCGGCGCGGGCAGGTGCCGCGGCGGCAAGCGCCGCACCGCCGGCCAGCGCGATCCGGAGCAGCCGGCCTGCGCTCATCAGTCCGCCAGCCCGACCAGCGCGGCACTCGAGCAGTGATAGACCATGCTCGAGGCACCGAAGCACCAGACGATGTCGTTGTTCAGCTGCGGCCGGTAGGTCGGCATGTCGCCTTCCTGGCCGAGGCATGCGCAGCGGCCGCAGGAATCCGCGCCGCAGCAGTCGCGGTACGCGATCAGGTAGGTCTTGCGGTCGTCGGGATTCACGCAGGAGCCGATCCACGAGGTCGGCGACGGTGTCGTGCCGGGCGGACAGGTACTCGGGCCGCCGCCACAGCACGCGCACAGGTAACCGTCGCTGGCGCAGTAGCGCCAGTAGTTGCACTGCGCCGGATCCTTCGTCTGCGCCCGGTCGACGAACTTCCAGCCGGGCTCGGCGGCCTGCGCCTTGCGCCAGACCGGCAGCACCGGCAGCGCTGCGGTCGCGACCAGCGCGGCGCCGACCTTCGCGATCAGCGAGCGGCGCGACAGGCGCTGCGCGCCGCGGCGGGAACCTGCCTCGAACAGCCGGTCGAAGGTATTGCGGGACAACAGCTTCATGAATTGACCTCCGCCGCAGCAGTGGCACGGGCGTCGCGCGCCTTCAGGTAGGCCTGGATCGAGCCGTAGCCGGTCTCCTCGGCGACGACCAGGCTCTCGAGATGCTCGCGGCTGTTGACGAGCCCCTTGGCCCGGATCACGCCTTCGCGGTCGATCAGCACCGCATACGGCAGCTTGCCGACCTGGAAGGCCATGCCGACCGCCGGCGAGACCACAAAGGGCAGTGCCTGCAGCGCATGGTCTTCGATCATGCGCCGCTGCTCGTCGAGTTCGCCGTCGCCGATCAGGATGACCTGCAGGTTCTCACCGGCGGCGAAGGACTTCGCGATCGGCAGCAGCTTCTTGCACACCGGGCAGGTCGCCGAAACGAACAGCAGCAACCGGCTGCGGCCGCGGGCGTCTGCGCCACCGATCAGGAGCGACTCGTTGGCGAGGGACAGGACGGTCAGAGTCGGCGCCGGGTGCCCGACCTCGGGACCCTGGTTGCCGACCAGTGCGCCCATCGGTGCGAGCCGCTCGTGCAGGATGCCGATCTGCCGCGACAGTCCAAAGACCATGATCGCCAGCACGACGATCAGGATCGTGTGCAGCAGCAATACATACGGCAACAGGGCGCTCATGCCGGGCGCACCGTCGCCCCCGCAGGGAACAGCAGTCCCACGGACAGGTAACAGAAGAACAGGCACAGCGCTGCGCCGTCGGCGATCGCGTATTCCAGCGCCGACAGGGCGGACGGCTCGCCGGCCGGCACCAGCGCGAGTGCCGCCGCCAGCAGCGCGGCATTGCGCAGGAGCAGCGCCGGCGACAGCGACTGGCGCAGGTCCGAACGAAAACAGCCGCAGTCGATCGAGGTGCGCCCGCGGGCGAGGTTGATGGCGAGCGCCGTACTGAACAGGCACAGCAGCAGCGCAGCGGCGCTGCCGGCCAGCGGACGGGAGGCGGCGAAGAGCAGCCCAAGCGCAACGGCAGCCTCGAGCGGCGGCAAGGCCCACGCCACCGGCACGATCAGCGCACGCGGCAGCACATGGAAGTTCTGCACGACACCGGGCCATGCAGACCAGCCCTGGATCTTGCCGACTGCGGCTGCCGCAAATACCAGTGCGAGCCACATCGCGAACGCCTCACGCAGCAGGGCCGGCATCATGCTACTCCCCCGGTACCGTCAGCAGGGTCGGCGTGAAGCCGAGCTTGTCGAGCGTATGCAGCAGCTTGCCGGAGCCTGCGTCGTAGATCTGCACCTCGGGATCCTCCGGGAGCGCGTACAGCAGCGGCGCCGCGTCCTGGCTGACCGCGATGGACTGCGCGGGCTTGCTGAGCGCGATGCGCTGCAGGCGCTTGCCGCTCGTCGCATCGAACACCCAGACTTCCGTGCCGAAATCCTTGTGCGTCCACTCATGGCCCTGGTGCATCAGCACGTACAGCCGCCTCGAAGGCACGTGGAAATGCGTCACCTGCCAGCCGCCCGGTTTCCAGCCCGCAGCGCGCTCCACATCGCTCGCGAGCTGCCAGGACGGCAGCGCGACCGCCGCCGCGCCCGACAGGTCGAGCGGATGGACGAGGCCGGAGTACGCCACCAGGTACAGGAGCCGGTCCGGTTTGTCCCAGCCGGAATGCTCGAACACCGGATCGTGTTCCGCATCGAACACCTTGCGCAGGTGTTCGCGGGTCGCCTTGAGCTGCTCGTCGAACGTGACCGTGACGACGGAGCCGTCGGCACAGATCGACGTGAAGCGCATCGGTGCCTGCGGGAACACGAGACCACAGCCCGGGATATCGATGTCGCCCACGTACTGGCGGCTCTTCAGGTCGACGACGCTGACCGCCGTGCGCGGCGCCAGGTTGAAGGACAGGCCATAACGCCCATCCGGCGTCACACCGAAGTCGTATTTCTTCGAGACGACCAGCAGCCGGCCGCTGGGCAGCGGGATGTCGTCCTGGACGTTCAGCGTGCGGGCATCGCGCACGACGACATAGTCGCTGCGCTTGCCGCGGGTGTGTTTCTCGAAGTAGGTGTCGGCGGCATAGACGTAAGCGCCATCCGGCGACACGGCGAAGTTCGGCCAGTAGCCCTGGTTGAACATGCCTTCCAGCTTGCCGGTCGTCCCGTCGACGATATAGGTGCGCGCCGCCTCGGCGGCCGGGAACGAAGTGTCCAGTACGAACAGCCGCCGCGGGCCGGTCGGGGACAGCACGGCAGTGACGTGTGACTCCGACACGCCGAGTTTCGCGCCCGGATCGAGATCGTCGCGCTCTGCGGCATCGAGACTTGCGCCGCCCGACAGCAGCGATCCGGCAGCAAGGAGGATCAGGGCACACGGTATCGGTCCGGTTGTCATGCCCAACATTAAACCGCAAGCCAGCGCGTTAGCCAACCGGCGCCCTGTGGCAGAATCAGGCTGGTACAGGATGCCAGAGGGGCCGATCGTGCATAGTCACCAGGGGGTCAGCTATCGGTTGCGTGTGGCAACGGCTGCGGATGAACCCGACCTGCGCGAACTCATCGCTCGTTCCATCCGTGAACTCGGTGCCGACGACTACACCCCTGAACAGATCGAGGCCGCGCTGTCGGGGGCATTCGGGGTCGACAGTTCCCTGATCCGGGATGGAACCTACTTCATCGTGGTTACCGGGCGTGGCGAGATCGCCGGATGCGGAGGATGGAGCAAGCGCCGGACGCTGTTTGGCGGCAATGCCCGTGCTGGTCGCGACGACGCCTGGCTAGACCCTCGCACCGACGCGGCGAAGATCCGCGCGTTCTTCATCCACCCGGATCATGCACGGCGCGGGCTAGGCCGATTGATCCTCGAACGCAGCGAGGCCGAGGCTATCGCTGCCGGCTTCGCGGCGTTCGAACTCATGGCGACATTGCCCGGGACCCGTCTCTACCAGAAATGCGGATACCTGCCCGGCGCGCCGATCCAGCATCCGCTGCCGGGCGGCATCGCCATTACGTTCGTGCCGATGCGCAAGCGGGCGGCCTGATCAGGACGGTCCACGACCTGCGGCAATCAGGGTTCCCGAAATCCCTGATCCGGTGTCGGGCACCAGGTATTCCAGGACAGAACGAACAACAATGCGGTCAAGCCAACCGTGATGCGGCTCGGAGCCAGCAACACCGTGACCACACGGAGCGTGCCGCGAAGAATGGCGAAACTGGCAACACACAGGAAGGCACGCATCTGACGGAGGAGTAAGGGGATCGCCGGCAGCAGGTAGCGCAGCTGCAGGGCGATGAAGAAGATCATCAGATCGACGCCAATGTAATTGGTAACCAGCAGGAAAACCCGCAGTTCGGGATTCATCACGAGCAGAAGCATCAGCAGAACGACGACCGCTCCATACCTGTTCATCCACGGGCGCGGGTACGACAAGGAAATGCTTTTTTTCTCGGTCATCCGACCCCTCCTGCCCTCAATGAAGCTGTGTTGCGTCGCTCCAACCGGATGTCAGGCGGGGCGCCGCGGCCGCTGGTTCGCGCTGACGGACTTGATGATAAGCTGCGGATGCCAGACCGTGCGGGCCGGAAGATGCGCTGGGTGAATAATTCATCTACCCTGAGTCGGGGAGCCTCATTAAATTTCCCGGGAACCGGAGAACAAAAATGGCGAATTTCCTGACGGTCATTCACGAATGCGAGGATTACGCGACCGCTCTCAAGGCCTATGCAGTGGATGCGGCGGAGCGGAAGCACGCAGGGCTGACAGACCTCGCCGTTCTGCAGCTCGACGATGACCCGAACAACCTGCTGATCCTGTGGGCGGTCGGTGACGTTGCCCGTGCGACGGCGTTCTTCGATTCGCCCGCATTGGCCGCGCATATGGTCAAGAATGCCGGCGTGGTGGGTCCCCCCGAACGACACTTCTGGAAGGCCTGAGAGCGCAGTCCGCGGATCACCGCGCATTCGGCGCCGGAATGTACTCAATAACGCTCACTGTCAGGAGTTCAGCCCGATGAAAAAAATCGATCTTTCAGCTGTACCCTCGCAGACCGGCAGCAACTATCCAGGCCCCTTTGCCGAGCCCTGCAGTGCCCAGTCCTGTCAGCGACTGGCGCGTTTCGCGGGCCTGACTCAATTCGGCGTCAACCTGACCACCATGGAGCCCGGCGCGTGGTCCAGTCAGCGTCATTGGCATAGTCATGAGGACGAGTTCGTCTGGGTTCTCGACGGCGAACTGACACTGGTTACCGATGCCGGCGAAGAAGTTTTGCGTGCCGGCGACTGCGCGGCATTCAGACGCGGCGACCCCGATGGCCATCATCTGATAAACAAATCCGGGCGGCCGGCGCAAGTGCTCGAAATCGGCACCACGGACCCGCAGGATCGCTGCGTATACCCGGATATCGACATGATCGCCGATGCCGTCGGGTACGCGCACCGCGACGGGACTCCGTACCCGCAGAACAAATAGGCCGCCTGGAAAACGCGCCTGGTGGACGTGACCCGGGACCCGCGCTGCCTGTGCGGAGGATCGACCTGTCAGGTCAACAGCGCCAGCACCCGCGCGACACTGCCGCGGTTCGCCGCGACGACATTGCGGCCGATCCCGCCGATGCGCTCACGTTCGCCCCTGTCCTCAAGCAGGCGCGCCACCGCCGCGGCCAGCGACGCCGCATCCGTGACGCGCAGGACCGCGCCGGCGCTGGTCAGCAGCGCCGCGATCTCGCGCCCGTTCGCATCGGAGGGACCGGTGAGCACCGGTAGCCCGAGCGCCGCGGGTTCGAGCAGGTTGTGCCCGCCGATGGGCACGAGGCTGCCGCCGACGAATGCCACGTCGGCCGCGGCGTAGAACGACAGCAGCTCGCCGGTCGTATCGACCAGCAGCACCGACTCTGCAGGCGTCACGGGACGCGACTGCGTGCGCCGGGCAAAGGGGATGTCGCGCCCGGCGAGCAGCGCAGCGACAGCCTCGAAGCGCTGCGGATGGCGCGGCACGAGCACCAGCAAGGCGCCCGGCAGCCGCTGCCGCACGAGCGCGTGCGCTGCCAGCAGCGTCTCCTCCTCGCCCGGGTGCGTGCTGCCGGCGACCCACACCGGGCGCTCACCCAGCACGGTCGCACGCAGGCCCTGCCCCGCCGCGACCGCAGCCGCATCGATATCGATGTCGAACTTCAGGTTGCCGACGACGCGGGTACGGGCCGGCTCCGCGCCGATCGCGACGAAGCGCGCCGCATCCGCGTCGCTCTGCGCGCCGACCGTGACATCGGCGGCGAACAGCGCAGCGAACAGCTTGCCGGCGCGGCGATAGCGGCTGACCGAGCGCTCCGACAGGCGCGCGCTGGCCAGAATGACCGGCACATGTGCGCGCGCGCAGGCATGGAACAGGTTGGGCCACAGCTCCGTCTCCAGGATCACGAGGCGGCGCGGCCGGATGCGCCGCAGGAAACGGCGCATGTTGCCGGGCGAGTCGTAAGGCAGGTAGCGCACGGTCGCCAGGTCGCCGAACAGCGCCTCTGCCCGCGCACGCCCCGTCGGCGTCGCGCAGGTCAGCACCAGCGGTGCGTCCGGGTCCAGCCGTTGCAGGGCGCGCACGAGCGGCGCCGCCGCCGTCATCTCGCCGAGCGAGACCGCATGCACCCAGGTCGTCGCGGCGTTCCCCGCCACGGCCGCCCCACAGCCGAAGCGTTCGCCCAGCCCCTGCCAGTAGCGCCGGTCGCGCCAGCCCCGCCACAGCAGCTGCGCGAACGCGAACGGCATCGCGACGAAGATCAGCAGCGTGTAAAGGCGACGCACGCGCGCTACCCCTGCCTGGGCGCAGTGCCGCCCGCCGCCGCATAGCCGTTGAGTACCGCGCTCCAGTCGGCAGCGGTGAAGCGACCGGCCGGCAGGTCCGCCGACACCTTCAGCAGCGAGCGACGCAGGCGGCCGAGGTTCGCGTCGCGCCAGTCGCCCGGGGGGCGCAGCCGGCCGCGGTCGAAGTCGACGATGCTGAGGCTGCCGTCGCCGGCGACGAGCAGGTTGTGCGCGTTGAGGTCGGCATGGTCGCAGCCCGCCGCATGCAGCCGCGCGACGATCGCGCCCAGCGCATGCCACAGGTCATTGCCGGCCGGCCGTGCACCCAGCAGGTCGCTGAGCGGCGCGGCATCGGGAATGCGCCGCGTGATCAGGTCGCAGCGATAGCTGAGCCCCGAGCGCAGATAGCGCGCGCCGACCGGCTCCGGAACCGGCAGGCCGCGCGCGCGCAGGTCCGCCAGCAGCCGCCATTCGACGAACGCGCGTACTGCCGCCTCGCCGCGCCACAGGTAGCTGTCCAGCGCGACCTGCGTGGCCAGCCAGCCGCCGCGCCGGTAATGGCGCAGCGCCCAGCGATCCCCACCGGGCGTCGTGACGAACCAGGAGGAACCGCGCCCGCGCGACGTGGGCTGCAGCGCGCCGTGCGTCTGCCAGTAATGCGGCGTGAACAGCGCCTCCGGATCGGGCTCGAAGGCGACGCCGTCGGCTGCCGCGATGAGCAGCGCGCCAGCAGCCGTCGCGACGCGGCGGACGCCGTCACCGGTCATGTTCTGCAGCGCGTCTGCGGCGGGTCACAGCAGGAGTTTATCACCCCGCCTGCCGCGCATTTGGCTACCATAGGGCGATGAGCGAAATCAGGGTGCCGATATCACCGGGCGAAATGCTCGACAAGATCACGATCCTGCGCATCAAGTCGCAGCGCATGACCGATCCTCTGAAGCTGCGCAACGTGCGCGTCGAGCTCGATGCGCTGGTCGCGACCTGGCAGGCCTCGCCCTACGCGGGCGCTGACATCGCCGCGGAGGAAGCGGCGCTGCAGGCGGTCAACGAGCGCCTGTGGGTCATCGAGGACGACATCCGCGACAAGGAACGCGCACAGTGCTTCGATGCCGGGTTCATCGCGCTCGCGCGGGCGGTATATTTCGAGAACGACGAGCGGGCCGCGATCAAGCGGCGCATCAATGTCAGCCTGGGATCGCTGCTGGTCGAGGAAAAGTCCTACAGCAGCTACAAGCCGGCGCCGTAGTCCGCACCTCGAGCCACCTTCAGCCGGCGACCGATACTCCGCCCAGCGTGTACTCGGCGCTGCAGTAGGGACACTTCGCCCAACCGGTCTCCTCGATCGGCAGGTAGACCTTCGGATGGGAGTTCCACAGCACCATGCCCGGCATCGGGCAGGACAGCGGCAGGTCCGCCGCGGTGACCGTGTATTCGTTCCTGTCGTTTGCCTGGATCATGGACATCGCTCTCCGCCTGCCTCGAGGTGCGCATGATAACCCGCCGCACCCCGGGTCTGGTCACCCTTCGCTGCCGGCGGCGAATGCGGCATCCCAGATCTCCCCGACCCGCGCACGGGTCTTCGCAAAGGCTGCCGCATCGACGACCCGCTCGCCTGCACTCTCCAGCGACAGCCGGTGCAGTACGGCCCGATACTCGCGGTAGGTGTCCATCAGCCAGGTGGCGGTGTCCGCCGGCACGACGCCGTGACGGGCGAGTGCCTCGAGCTGGCGGATGTTGTCGGTATGATCAAGCAGGTCAGGGATCCGCCGCGCCGACGCCAGTACCCAGTACTGCACCAGGAATTCGATGTCGGCGATGCCGCCGGCGTCCTGTTTCAGGTCGAACTGCCCCGGTCCCGCAATGGACAGTTCGCGACGCATTCTGGCACGCATGTCCATCACGTCGGCGCGCAGCGTTGCCTCGCGCACGTCGCGGGTCAGGGCGCGGCGGCGCACCGCCTCGAAGCGCGCACACAGCACCGGGTCGCCGGCGACCGCGCGTGCGCGTAGCAGCGCCTGGTGTTCCCACGTCCAGGCATTCTCGTGCTGGTAGGTCTCGAACGCATCGATGCCGGTGATCAGGAAGCCGCCCTTGCCGTTCGGCCGTAGTCGCATGTCGACCTCGTAGAGGCGCCCGGCCGCCGAGTGCATCGTCAGCAGGTGCACGATGCGCTGGCCGAGCCGCAGAAAGAATACGACATTGTCGAGGGGACGCGCGCCGCCGGTCTCGGCGATCTCGCCGGCCGAATCGTGCAGGAACACGAGGTCGAGATCCGAGCCGTAGCCGAGCTCCAGGCCGCCGAGCTTGCCGTAGCCCGCGACGGCGACGCGCACGCTGCGCAGCTGCTCGCGCGATGCGCCGCATTGGGGCGTACCGTAGGCCGCGACCATCTGCTGCCAGGCGAGATCCATGCAACGCTGCACGATCAGCTCGGCAATGTCGGTGAGCCGGTCGCTGACCCGCATCAGCGGCAGCCGCCCCGTCTGGTCGGCGAGTGCGACCGCGAAGATGGCCGCCTTCTGGAACTGTCGCAGCCCCTCGACCTGGCGCTCGGGATCATCGGCCGCGAGCCGCTCGGTGCGCGCGGCGAGCTCCGCGGCGAACGACTCGCGGCTGGGCAGTTCCTCGAAGGCACTCTGGTCGATCAGCTCATCGAGCAGCAGCGGGAATTCCGCCACCTGCCGCGCGAGGAAGCCGCTCAGTGCGCATACCGCGATCAGCCGCTCCAGCGCCGCCGGCTGTTCCTTCAGCAGCGCGAGGTACGAGGCGCGCGTGCCGATCGCCTCGATGATGCGCAGGATGCGCACCAGGACCAGCGGCGGGTCCGCGTGACGCGCGACGGTGGCGATGACCCGCGCCAGCACCACCTGCAGGCGCCGTCGCCCGGCCTCATCGAGCTTGCGGAACGACGCCCCGGCGGCGTACTGCCGCAGCTCGGCCGCCAGCGGCGCCGCGACGCTCGTCGCGATCCCTCGTCTGGCCAATTCTGCTTCTATCGCCTGCGCATCTGCGTCGAAAATATCGAACTTTGCATCTAAATCGCCATCTTTCTGCGCGGGCGACGCGAACACCAGCGCAGCAAACTCACGGGCGACGCAGTCACGCGCTGCCGCGACCTGTGCGAGGACCTGGTCCCAGGATCCGCCGAGCATCAGCGCGAGACGGGCGCGGTCCGCGTCCTGTTCGGGCAGCCGGTGAACCTGCGCGTCGCGCATCATCTGCACGCCGTTCTCGGCCTTGCGCAGCACACGGTAGGCCCCCTGCAGCGCGACGACGGACGGCGGTGCCAGGTAGCGGCCGCCCGCCAGCAGCGGCAGCACCTCGAGCAGCGACTGCTGTTGCAAGCGGGTGTCGCTGCCGCCGCGCACCAGCTGGAAGGACTGCACGATGAACTCCAGTTCGCGGATGCCGCCGACACCGAGCTTCAGGTTGCCTTCGGACTCGCGCCGCGCGACCTCGCGGGAGATCAGCGCTTTCATGTCGCGCAGCGAGTCGAACACGCCGAAGTCCAGGTAGCGGCGGTAGACGAACGGGCGCACGTAGTCGCGCTGCGTGGCGGCGAAGGCGGCGGCGCCCCGGACCGCGCGCGCCTTGATCCAGGCGTAGCGCTCCCAGTCGCGGCCATGCTGCTGCAGGTAGTCCTCGAGCGCCGCCAGGCTGACGACCAGCGGCCCGCTGTCGCCGAAGGGGCGCAGCCGCAGGTCGACGCGGAACACGAAGCCGTCCTCGGTGCGCGCATCGAGGCAACGTACGAATTCGCGCGCCAGCCGCGCGAAGTACTCCTGGATGTCGAGGCTGCGCGGCCCGTCCGTCTGTCCTGCGTCGCTGCACAGCAGGACGAGGTCGATGTCGGACGAGAAGTTGAGCTCGCGGCCGCCGAGCTTGCCCATCGCGATGACGATGAACTCGACCGGCACGCCCTCAGCCGTGCGCGGCAGGCCGAACAGCGGCTGCAGGTGGCGCGTCGCGGCCTCCGCTGCCGCGCCGATGCAGGCATCGGCGAGATCCGACAGCTCGTGCAGGGTCTCATCGACGCCGGCGCGGCCTGCGATGTCCCGCCACGCGATCCTGAGCATCGCGCGGCGCCGCCAGTTGCGCAGCGCGCGCAGCGCCGCCGGCTCGTCGTTCCCGCAGCGCGCGACGCTCAGCAGGCCTTCGCGGTTCAGCGCAGCGGCCGCAGCAGCATCGTCCTGCAGCAGGGCCGCGGTCAGGGCTGCGGGGTCCTGCAGCAGTGCGGCCGCGGCGAACTCGCTCGCCGCAACGACGCGGTCGAGCTCGCCGCCGAGCGATGGCGGCAGCGCCCGGATCGCCTGTTCCAGCAGCGGCGACTCCTGCGCCCGTTCGCGCCAGCGTCGCACGACGTCCGCGAGCGGCATGCGTCTACAACCGCTTTTCCATGAACACGCTCAGCGGATCGGCCGCGTAGCGGCCGAACGCGGCGCGCGTGACATACCCCAGGCGCCGATACAGCCCGAGCGCCTCGGGCTGCAGCGGGCCGGTCTCGAGTCGCGCAATGCGCACGCCCTGCGTGACGAGATGACGCTCCAGCACGTCCATGATCTGCCGTGACAGCCCGCGGCCGCGGGCAGCCGGGGTGACAAACACCCGCTTGATCTCGCCATAGACGCCGTCATCGGCCAGGATCTTCACGGCGCCACAGGCGACGATCGTCTCGCCGTCGAGCACGGCGACGAAATGCACGTTCGGCAGCTGGAGTGCCGCAATGCCCTCCAGGTGATTGCTCTCGGCCGGATACAGTGCCTGGTGGTATTCATCCGAGGCGGCCAGCAGCGGCTGCACGCGCGGATCCGCGGGGTCGAACGGCGACAGGATCACTGCTGCACGACCTTGAAGCCGTGTCCGTCGAGCAGTGCCACCAGGCCGTCGCTGCCGACCAGGTGCAGCGCACCGACGATCACCAGGTAGTCCTTCGTGTCGTGCAGCATCGTCTCGATCCGCGGCAGCCACCTGCGGTTGCGGTCCGTCGTCAGCAGGCGGTAGAGCTCGGGGAACTTCGCGAACCCCTCGCCCAGCAGCCGCTCGAGCTGCGCGGTATCGCCGCGCTGCCAGGCCGCGACGATCGCGTCCATGTCCTTGCCGGCGTCTGCGGAATCCTCGAGGCAGTAGAGCAGGAAGTGGCGCTGCTGGTCCGGCGACAGGCCGGAGAAGATCCGCAGCTGCTCGGCGGCGGTCTCGAGCGCGATGATCGGCTTGTGGTCGGCCTGCGCCCGACGCGTGAACTGCATCTCGACGCCGGAGTCGGCATCGAACCCGAGCCGTTCGAGCTCGAGCTGCTCCACCGTGATCGCGACGACCCAGGGCTGCATCTGGCTGAACAGTGCCGCGTCGAGTCCCAGCGGCTGCAGGTGCGATTGCAGCGTCGCATAGGCCGACGGCCCGAGCGCCGCACTCAGCGTCTGCCCCTCGGGCAGCATCTGGCCCTCCAGGCTGGCGCTGCTGAGGCCCTCCGCGCCCGCATCGTTGAGGTCGATCTCCATGACCAGCGCGCCGGCGCCCGCATAGGCGCGCAGCGCCTCGGCGGGCAGCTGATGGTCGGCGGCCTTCAGGACGTGCACGGAACCGAACAGGTAAACCGTGTTGTACTGCCCCTTGACTGCCCAGAAGGTGTGCTTCGCGCCGTCAGCAAGGACCGGAGACGCCATGCCGAGCACGACGGCAAACAGCGCCACCCTGCAGGAACCCGGAATCCAGCCCATCGCGGTCGCCCTCCCAAACGTCGTAGTCTAGTCCAGGAGGGGCAAACCGCAGGCACAAAAAAAGGCGGGCCCGTGAAGGCCCGCCTCGTTGCCGCGATGGCTGTCTGAGACTGCCCGGAGGCAGTTCTCCTACATATCCATGCCGCCCATGCCGCCCATGCCGCCGCCCGGGGCGCCGTGCGCATGGTCATCTTCCTTCGGCGCTTCCGCGATCATCACTTCGGTCGTCAGCAGCAGGCCTGAGACCGAGGCCGCGTTCTGCAGCGCGAGACGCGTGACCTTGGTCGGATCCAGGATGCCGAGTTCGATCATGTCGCCGTACTCGCCCGTCGCGGCGTTGTAGCCGAACGTGCCCTTGCCTTCCTTGACGCGATTCAGCACCACCGCGGCGTCTTCGCCGGCGTTGGTCACGATCTGGCGCAGCGGCTCCTCGATCGAACGGGCCAGGATCTTGATGCCCGTCGTCTGGTCTTCGTTCGCACCGACCAGCTTCTCGATCGCCTTCAGCGCACGGATCAGCGCGACGCCGCCGCCCGGTACCACGCCTTCCTCGACCGCCGCACGGGTCGCGTGCAGGGCGTCTTCGACGCGGGCCTTCTTTTCCTTCATCTCGATCTCGGTCGCAGCACCGACCTTGATCACGGCAACGCCGCCGGAGAGCTTGGCAACGCGCTCCTGCAGCTTTTCCTTGTCGTAATCGGAGGTCGCTTCCTCGATCTGGGCGCGGATGCTCTCCACGCGCGCCTTGATGTCGGATGCCTTGCCGGCGCCGTCGATGATCGTCGTGTTTTCCTTCTCGACGAGGATCTTCTTCGCTTCGCCGAGGTCGGCAAGCGTCACCTTCTCGAGCGACAGGCCAACCTCATCGGAGATCACCGTGCCACCGGTCAGCACCGCGATGTCCTGCAGCATCGCCTTGCGGCGATCGCCGAAGCCCGGGGCCTTGACGGCAGCGACCTTGACGATACCGCGGATCGTGTTGACGACCAGGGTCGCCAGGGCCTCGCCCTCGACGTCCTCGGCAACGATCAGCAGCTGGCGGCCGCCCTTGGCGATCGCTTCCAGCAGCGGCAACAGCTCGCGGATATTGGAGATCTTCTTGTCGATCAACAGGATCAGCGGCTTGTCGAGCTCGGCGCTCTGGTTCTGCTGGTTGTTGATGAAGTACGGCGACAGGTAGCCGCGGTCGAACTGCATGCCCTCGACGACGTCGAGTTCGTTCTGCAGACCCGAGCCTTCTTCGACGGTGATCACGCCTTCCTTGCCGACCTTCGCCATCGCATCGGCGATCGTCTTGCCGATGCTCTCATCGGAGTTGGCCGAGATGGTGCCGACCTGCGCGATCGCCTTCGGATCCTTGCAGGGCTTGGAGAGCCGCTTCAACTCGTCGGTCGCGACCGCAACCGCCTGGTCGATGCCGCGCTTCAGATCCATCGGGTTGATGCCGGCGGCGACGGCCTTGAGGCCTTCGCGGATGATCGCCTGCGCGAGCACGGTCGCGGTGGTGGTGCCATCGCCCGCCTCATCGGAGGTGTTGGAGGCGACTTCCTTGACCATCTGCGCGCCCATGTTCTCGAACTTGTCCTTCAGTTCGATTTCCTTCGCAACGGATACGCCGTCCTTGGTGACGGTGGGAGCGCCGAAGCTCTTGTCGAGAACCGCGTTGCGGCCCTTGGGGCCGAGCGTTACCTTGACGGCGTTCGCCAGGATGTTGACGCCCTTGAACATGCGTGAACGGGCGTCGTCGCTAAAGCGTACGTCTTTTGCTGCCATGACTTTGAATTCCTCTGCTGAATTTGGGTTGAATTGAAGTGAATCAGGCGACTACGGCCAGGATGTCTTCTTCGCGCATGACGACGACTTCCTCGCCCTCCAGCTTCACTTCCGTACCGCTGTATTTGCCGAAGAGGATCTTGTCGCCGACCTTGACGTCGAGCGGGCGGACCGTGCCGTTTTCAAGGAGCTTACCGTTGCCGACGGCGAGAACCTTGCCGAAGGTGGGCTTCTCGGCCGCGGTATCCGGGATCAGGATGCCACCCGGGGACTTACGCTCTTCCGCTTCTCTTTTTACGACTACGCGGTCATGAAGGGGACGAAACTTCATAAAACAAGACTCCTAAAGCTTTTGATTTCGGGTTTTTGCGATTGAAGGCGGAAAGCCGTTAGCACTCTCCTCCTGTGGCTGCTAATCATAGCGGCGGATTCTGCCTATTCAAGGGGAATGGGAGTGATAAAATATGCTGCACCGCCGCATTTTGGCGGACAGCAGCGGGCGCAAAATCGGCCTGCCGTGCGGTACAGTGGCCGGATGAATGCGCTGACTGATCCCCTTGTCCGCCGACGCGCCTGGCTGCTCGCCGGGCTCGCGCTCTGTCTTGGCGCGGCCCCTCCGGCCGCGATCGCCCGCCCCTTCTGGCAACAGGGCACTGCAACCGGCAGCGACCAGAACTTCCTGCCACCGGAGGTTGCCTTCCGGGTTGGCGCGCACCTCGAGGGCGACCAGCTGCGGCTGCGCTGGATCATCGCCCCTGGCTATTACCTTTACCGGCAGAAAATCCAGGTCACAGCGGAGAGCCCCGATCTCGTGCTCGGGCCTCTGCAACTGCCGCCTGGGGAACCGCTGACGGATGCCTGGTTCGGGACGCAGCAGGTCTACCGCAACATCGTCGCGGCCAGCGTGCTGGTGACGCGGCAGGATTACGGCGCGCACCCGCTGCAGGTGCGGGTTGCCTACCAGGGATGCGCCGATGCGGGTCTCTGTTATCCGCAGATTGCCCAGGTGCTGTTCCCTGCCGAAGCGGATCAGGCGCGCGCGCCGGCCTTGCACCCGCCATTGG
>Ga0302279_10001052_pt1 | contig 40316 bp, 35 predicted proteins | sample III_Bog_N3_3_FD_194541 | JGI IMG/M metagenome (GOLD analysis project Ga0302279, IMG submission 194541) | Peat permafrost microbial communities from Stordalen Mire near Abisko, Sweden - III_Bog_N3_3 | ecosystem: Environmental > Terrestrial > Soil > Wetlands > Peat | place: Sweden: Abisko... | reverse complement strand
CCCGCCGCGCCGGGAACCGCCGTCGCGCCTTGGGGACGCGTCGGCATCGGATCGTGCTGGATCTCGAACTCCGTCCCCTTCTCGCCGGGCCCGCGGTTCCTCTCCCCGGCGTGGGTTTCGCTGTCGGCGATCTTCGTGCGCTCGCTGTCCCCCACGAGGCCTTGCGGGCCGGCGTGGCTGGCACCCGGCGTCGGGTTTGGGTCGTCCTGATCGTGCGACGTCTGCGTCGCGACCGTCTCCTTGTCGACGTGGTTGGCGTCGTCGCCGAGGAAGCGCGCCTTGGGGTTGTCGTCCTGCTTGGGCTGAACGTGCTGACGCACCGCAATGCGGTGATCGACCTGCGGCGGGGGCTCCGGCTCCTTCTTGGTAGGATCGACGGGCTTCACGACCACCGGGACCTTCTTGACGACCGGAGGAGGCGGCGGCGGCTTCGGAGGCTCGGGCTTCGGCGGAGTTGCCGGAGGCGACGGCTTCGGCGGCGGCGGCTTCGGCGGGTCGGCGAGCTCGGGGGGCGGAGGGGTTTCCTTCTCGTCGAGCGACGAGATATCGAACGTCTGCTCACGGTCGCGAACCTTTTCGCGGACCCGCGCGCCTAGCGATGCGATCGCGACCTGGTCGTCGTGAAAGAGCGCGATCTGATCGCCCCCCTCGCCCAGGACGAAGTGCGCGCATACGGCGGCACAGATCCAGAGGATGAGCGGGGTGTTGACCTCACGCGACGACACGGTCTCCCATCATAGTCCCTAAGCGTAGGCTTCGTTAGGGGGGGTGGGCCATTCTAAGGGGCTACGGCCGAAAGCCCCTTCTCTAGCGCGAGCGTGTCGGCACGCAGGAGCGCCTCGTAGGAGTCGACTCCTGCGGTTCCGCCGAGCGGATCGAGCACCCCGTAGGGGAGATGAGCGTCACGGCCAAGCGCTTCTGCAGGCTTGGAGTCCAGTTGAGGTTCGCCAAACACGGCCGCGGCATGCCGCTCCTGCACGCGAGCCAGGAGCCGTGGAATGTCCGACGCGGCCGGCGGAGCACCCGGAGTCGTCTCGATCGCGGCGGCCACTTCGAGGTGGTAGCGCGCCGCGTAGTAGCCAAAGTCGTCGTGCAACGTCACGAAGCTCTTCGACTTCCAGCCGCGCGTGCGCTCTTCGATCTCGCGGTCGAGCGCTTCGAGCGAATGGGTCAGCTCGAGGCTGCGGGCGCGGTATCCGGCCGCATGCGCTGGGTCGGCACGGCAGAGCTCATCGCTGATCGCGCGCCCCATGAGGAGCGCGCGTTGTGGGTCGAGCCAGACGTGCGGGTCGATCGCGGCGGCCGCGGGGGGCGCAGTATCGTGCGATCCGTCTGCCCAACCGGACTGGAGCGGAAGCGTCGGCACGCGATCGGCCAGTCGAAGCACATGCGCCTTCGGCGGCAGGCGGGTCATGAGTGGGTCGGTCCAGGCGTCCAGACCGAGCCCGACCATGATGGCCAGGGTCATGCCGGTCGTCCGGGGGTCATCGCCCGGCGGCGGGGCGTACCCGTGCGGGCTCACCCCCACCGGTTCGAGCATCACAACGTCGGCGTCCTCGCCGGCGATGCGACGCGTCAGGTCGTAGACCGGGAAGACGCTGGTCATGACCTTGGGGCGCGGTCGAGGCGCGCGATGGCACGCAGCGAGAAGCGCCGCGCAGACCAGCGCTGCGACGAGCCGGGTCTTACGACGAACGAAGAGCGCGGGGAGCTGAAAGCCCGGAAGGCGACGCACGCCCCGCACGCTAGTACGCGCCCGCGCCGCCCGCACCTACACCGTGGTAGACCTTTGGAGGCGCATGCTCTCCTACGAAATCCGCGGCGCGCTCCCCTCCGACGAGGACGCCCTGCTTCAGGTCGCCCATTACCTGAACACCGTCAACCTGCCCGACGATCGAGAGTCCATCCGCGGCATCCTCGATCAGGCACAGAAGAGCTTCACGCAGCAGATCAAGGACCCGAAGCGTCGCGAATACGTCTTCGTGCTGATCGACAACAATGCCAAAGGCGGACCGCGGCTCATCGGCACGTCGATGGTCATCGCGCAGCTCGGGCGGCGCGACGCGCCCTACATCTACCTCGACGTCATCGACGAAGAACGCTACTCCGCCACGCTCGACCGCCACTTCAAGCACACGGCGCTGTCCATCGGCTACTCGTACAACGGGCCGACCGAAATCGGCGGTCTCATCCTGCACCCCGAGTACCGGAAGGTGCCGGAGCGCATCGGGCTCTTCCTGTCGTATGTGCGCTTCCTCTTCATCAAGATGCACCGCGAGTCGTTCCGCGACGAAGTGCTCGCCGAGCTCCTTCCTCCCCTCGAAGCGGACGGCACGTCGCACCTGTGGGACGCGCTCGGGCGCCACTTCACGGGCCTGACGTACGCCGAAGCGGATCTCCTCTCGAAGAAGAACAAGGAGTTCATCCGCGGCCTGTTCCCGGAAGGGACGATCTACGCATCGCTTTTGCCGAAGCAGGCGCAGGACGTCATCGGCAAGGTCGGCGCACAGACTCGCGGCGTCGAGAAGATGCTCCGTCGCATCGGGTTCCGGTATGCCGAGCGAGTGGACCCGTTCGACGGCGGCCCGCACTTCACGGCGCCGACGGACGAGGTCTCGCTCGTGCAAAAGACGCATCGCACCAAGGTCGTGCGCCTCGTGTCTCAAGAAGAGCGACCGAAGCACAGGGCGCTCCTCGGGCTCGACCTGGACGAAGCGCCGTACTTCCGCGCGGGCTGGACGTACTGGAGCGAGACGGACGAAGGGGGAACGATGGAAGCCGCGGTCGCCGAGCATCTGGGAATCGGCGTGGGCGACGACGTCTGGGCGCTGCCGCTCGAGTAATCCGTTTCGAGGGGAGGCGCGTTGGCAAGAATCTCGGAGCTGGAGCCTGGCGACCTCTTTGCGGGCTTTCGCGTGTTGCGAAAGCTCAGCGAAGGGGGCATGGGGGCGGTGTACGTCGTCTCGCACGAGGCGACGGCGAGGCAGCGCGCGCTCAAGCTGATGCACCCGGAGATGATCGCCGACGCGGGGCTCCGCGAGCGCTTCATCCAGGAGGCGCGCATCGGCGCACGCGTCGAGAGCGAGCACATCGTCGACGTCGTGGACGCGGGCGTCGACGGCGCCACCGGGATCCCGTGGCTTGCGATGGAGCTTCTCCAGGGGGAGGATCTCAGCGTGCTCGTCGCGCGACGGGGCCGGCTCGAGCTCCGCGAGGTCGGCGCCATCTTCGAGCAGCTTTGCCACGCGGTGCAGGCCGCCCACGCCGCCGGAATCGTCCACCGAGACCTCAAACCCGAGAACATCTTTCTCGCGTCGACGAAGCGCGCCGGCCACGCCTTCACCATCAAGGTGCTCGACTTCGGGATCGCCAAGCTGATCGAGGAGGCCCGCACGTCTTCGAACACGGGGACGCTCGGCACGCCGTTCTGGATGGCCCCTGAGCAGACCGACCGGCACGCGCAGATCTCCGCTGCGACCGACGTGTGGGCGCTCGGGCTCATCGCGTACCGGTTGCTCACGGGGCACATTTTCTGGAGGGGCGCCGACGGTGAGCACCCGAGCTTGCCCATTTTCCTGCGCGAGCTGGTCGTCGACGAGATCCCCACAGCGAGCCAGCGCGCGAAGGAGCAAGGGGTAGCGGGCACGCTCCCGCAAGGGTTCGACGACTGGTTCGCGGGCTGCGTGGCGCGCGAGTCGTCCCGACGCTTTCCGAACGCGGGTGCGGTCCAGACCGCGTTCGCAGGGCTCGTCGGCGCGCGGAGCTCGGTGGAGCCGGGGAGCGGGTTGCCTGCCGCCTCGGTCGTCGTGCGTACCGGCGACACCGCGGGTGGGCAGATCGGCGAGTCTTCTACTGCGCTCGGCTCGGCCCGCACGATGCATGATCCGGAGAACGACGTTCGCGCAGTCGACGATGCCCCGCTGGTGCTTCCCAAAGCGGGCTTCGGTCGCGTCTGGGCGTTCGGCGCGCTGGGGTGCCTCGTGGTTTGCGGCCTCTTCGTCATGGGCCTGCGCAAGCCTCCGGTGACCCCTGCAAACCGGGCCTCCGACGAGCCCCGCGTGGTTGCCGTCGCCGACAACCGCTGCCCGAAGGCGATGGTGCCGATCGCCGAGGGGACGTTCTCGATGGGCTCGGCCGACGGGGCGGTCGACGAGCGGCCGGTGCGCACGGTCGCCGTCGCAGCGTTCTGCATGGATCTGACCGAGGTGCTCGTGGGCGAGTACGCATCGTGCGTCGACGCCAAGAAATGCGCGCCTCCGTCGAAGACTGCGAGCTGGCCACAGATCAAACCGGAGGATTCGGCGCTCTGGGGGCCGGCGTGCAACGCGAACCACCCGGAGCGCGCGGACCATCCGGTCAACTGCGTCTCGTGGGACGACAGCGACGCGTTCTGTCGATGGGCAGGCAAGCGGCTCCCCACCGAGGCCGAGTGGGAATACGCGGCGCGCGGGCGCGACGGACGCGTCTATCCGTGGGGCAACACAGGTCCGACGCGAGAGCACGTGAACGCGTGCGGAGAGGAGTGCGCTCACGGTGATCTGCTGCGCGATCACGACTACCTGACGCTCTATCCGGGCAACGACGGCTTTCAGACGACGGCGCCCGCGCGTAGCTTCGGCCTCGGCAAGACCCCCGACGGAATCTACGACCTCGCGGGCAACGTCCTCGAGTGGACGTCGAGCTCGTACTGCAAGTACGGAGAGCCCGACTGCGCGAGTCCGTGGAAGGTTGCGCGCGGAGGGGCGTGGGACAGCGACGTGCGCGATGGGGTGAAGGCCGCACGCCGCAGCAAGAACGCGCGTGATGCGAAGGCGCCCGACCTCGGCTTCCGCTGCGCCCTGTAGAGTACGATGCCCGACGTGGACGACGCGCCCGAGCCGCTCGAGATTCGCACGGGGGACGGGCGTGAGCTCGGTGCGCTCCTCCGTGAGCCTCGCGGGCGACGCATCGTGGGGACCGCGGTGTTCGCGCATCCAATGTTCGCGAACAAGGCGGTCTTCGCGCGTCCGCGAGGGGACGGCGTGGCGAAGATGTTCTTCGACGCCGGCTGGCGAACGCTCGCCTTCGACTTTCGCGGCCACGGAGACAGCACTACAGGCGGCAAGAAGGCGTCGGCCGAGGAGCAGCCGTGGGGCTACGACGACCTGGTCCGCGTCGATCTACCGACCGTCGCCAACGCCGCACGCACACGCTGGCCCCGCTCGCGCCTCGTCGTGGTCGGCCATTCGCTCGGCGGTCACGTTGCCCTCGCGTCGCAAGGCGCGGGGCTCATCGCCGCCGACGCGCTCGTCCTCGCGGGGGCCAACGTGTGGATGCGACACCTCGAGCCCTCGCGTCGCCGCTGGCTCCTGAAGCTCGGCGCCATCATGACGATGGCCGCGACCGCACGCCGCCAGCATCGCTTCCCGGCTCGGGCTCTTCGTCAGGGGAGCGACGACGAAGCGACGCCGTACATGCAAGACCTCGCGCGCTTCGCCGAGCGCTCGCGCTGGGTCAGCCGCGACGGCACGCGCGACTACGAGGCTGGCGTCGCTTCCATCAATGCACCGACGTTCTCGATGACGAGCACCGGGGACGACTTCTACTGCCGCCCCGAGTCGTGCGCGCTCATGCTCGCGGCGCTCCGAAACTGTACCCACCACTGCCTCACCGCCGACGACCGCGGCGGCCCGGCGCCCGATCACGCGGGGCTGGTCACGAACGCCTCTGCGCGAAATGGCTGGCGTCGCGCGCTCGGATGGCTCGAGAGCGGGCGCTGAAGCGACATCGGGGCTCCTCAAGGGGAGCCCCTCGGACGCGATTTCTCAGGTCTTGTCGGCGTGGATGGTGAGACGGATCTGAACGTCGTCCTTGATCGCGTCGTCGGGCTTGCCCGGGTAGTTCAGGCCGAAGTCCTTGCGGTTGATGTTGAACGTGGCGGTCGCGTCGACCTTCGCGCCCGTGGCGGTGATGGTCGCCGGGAACGAGATGGTCTTCGTGGCGCCGTGGAAGGCGAGGGTGCCGGTAATCGTGTGGGTCGCGCCGTTGTCACCGCCCGCCTTGATGGCGGTCGACGTGAAGGTCGCCTTGCCGAACTTAGCGACGTCGAAGAAGTCGGGGGACGAGAGGTGCCCCTTCAGCTTCTCGGCCATCGCGCCGAGCGCCGGGTCGTTGATGACGATCGAGGGCGTGTCGATGTCGACCGAGACGTTCCCCTGCTCGATGGCGCCGGGGATCGTGATCGTCCCCTTGAAGCTCGAGAACGCGCCGTCGTGGTGGCCGCTCGTCTTCGAGCCGGTCCACTCGATCTTCGAGTTCTGCGGGGTGATCCCGAACGAGCCCGTGACGCCGGCAGCGGCCGGCGCAGCCGTGGAAGCGGCGCCGATGGGGGCCGCAGCGGGGGCCTGCGCGTCCGCGCCGCCGCAGGCGACGAGCGAGGAAGCTGTGAGAGCGATGACGGTGGCGATGGCGGAGAGAGACGTCTTGTTCATGAGACGCTTCGTAGTGGTGTCAGGTCCCCACCCGCAAGAACGCACCTCCTGGCCCCTCAGTATCCAGAAGGCAACCGACCGCCCGGTCGAAGCATCGTAGGCACACACCCATGACGCTCCACATCGCCCACCCCGCGCCTCATAGCCCTGGCGTCTGTCCGACCGAGCTGGCCCTCGACGTCGTCGCGTCCAAATGGACAGTACGCATCATCTACCTGCTCGCCGAGTCGAGGGTGCTTCGGTTCAGCGAGCTGCGACGCGCGCTCGGCACGGTGACGCACAAGGAGCTCACGAAGCAGCTGCGACGCCTCGAGACGCACGGGCTCGTCGCCCGCGAGGTGTTCGCCGAGGTTCCGCCCCGGGTGGAGTATCGGCTCACGTCACTCGGCGCGACGCTCGTCGAGCCGCTTCAGGGGCTGTCGAGGTGGGCGGTGACGCACGCAACCGCGGTGGCGGCGCACAAGGCGGAACGCGAGAAGTCGGGGCCGGACGCCGTGGCGCTCGTCGATCACAAGGTCGCGTAGGCATCTCGCAGCCCGTCTCAGCAGCTCCGGTGACCGAGGCCGACCGCAGGGAAAATCTTCCCCGGATTCAGGAGCTCCTTCGGATCGAACACCCGCTTGAGGCTCTTCTGCAGCTCGATCAGCCCCGAGCTCTGCTCGAGGGGCAAGAACGGCGCTTTCGTCACGCCGATGCCGTGCTCGCCGCTCAACGTGCCTCCCAGGGCAACCGTCTCTCGCATCAGCCGCAGCGTGGCTTCTTCGACGCGCGGCAGCTCCTCGTCGTCGTCCCAGAGGAAATTCACGTGGAGGTTGCCGTCCCCCGCGTGGCCGTACGTCAGGTGACGCACGCGCGTCGATTCACCGATGCGATCGACGCGCGTCAGCAGCTCCGGCACCTTCGAGCGTGGCACGACGACGTCCTCGGAGAGCTTGTACTTGGCGAGCTTGCGCGTCGCGAGCGAGAGGGCCTTGCGGGCCGCCCAGAGGCGCGCGCGCTGCGACGCGTCTTGCGCTGCGACGACGTCGACCACCCCCTCGACCGAGGTCACCACCTCGCCCAGACGCTCGAGCTGCTCGTCGAGAGCGTTCCCCTCGCCGTCGACCTCGATGAGCAGCATCGCCCCGGCGCGCGGATCGATCGGCAGCTCCTTGCGGACCGCGTCGAGCGTCGCGCGATCGAGCAGCTCGAGGCACCGGGGGATGAGCTTCGCCGCGATGATGCGCGACACCGCGACCCCCGCCCCGTGCACGTCGTGAAAGAGCGCGAGCACGGTCGCGATGGCAGGGGGATTCGGCACGAGACGCAGCGTGATCTCGGTGAAGACGCCGAGCGTGCCTTCGCTCCCGACGAGCAGCGACGTCACGTCGTAGCCCGTCACCCCTTTGACGGTGCGGCGTCCGGTGCGAAGCGTCTGGCCCCCCATCATCACGACCTCGAGGCCGAGCACGTACTCGCGTGTCACGCCGTATTTGAAGGCGCGCGGACCGCCCGCGTTCTCGGCGACGTTGCCGCCGAGCATGCAGTAGTCGAGCGAATTCGGGTCGGGGGGATAGAAGAGCCCTTCGGCCTCGCACATCGCATGAAACTGCCCCGTGATGACTCCGGGCTCCACGACGGCGAGCATATCCTCGCGGTTGATCTCCTTCACCTGCGCGAGCCCGTGGGTGGCGAGCACGATCCCCCCTGCGACGCACATCGCGCCGCCGGTTCGACCGCTGCCTGCAGCGCGCGGCGTGACCGGAACGTCGAAACGATGCGCGAGCTCCAGCGTGGTCGCGATGTCGGCGGCGTTCTCCGCGATGACCACCACGTCGGGGGTGCGCCCCTCGAGCATGCTCTCGTCGTTGGTGTACGGAGCGCAGGCTTCCTCGCCGACGCGCACCTTGGAGCCGCCGAGCGCGCGGTCCAGCGCGATCTTCACCTGCTCGAGCGAGCTCGAAGACGGGAGCCGAACTTCGGGGAGCACTGTATGCATTCGGTCTCAGCGTAGCGCAGTAGACGGGACGTTGCCGCGTGAGTACGGCTGGAGGATGCCTACGCGCTCGGGGAGACGATTCGCGTCCATCGCGGTGGCGATGCTCATTTGCACCGGCTTGGGCCTCGCGTCGCCTAGCGCACGCGCGGACGCTTGCCCGGCGCCCGAAGGCGCACCCGCCGTCGCACGCATCGACTCGCAAGCGCGCAAGGAGTTCCTGGCGCACGCATTCGAGCGCGAGGTCGAGGATATCGACGCGTGGTCGTGGACCTGGGGGAGCGTCTACAGCGCGGGGGCCATCACGCAAGGGGTCGCCCTCACGCAGACGGTGAACCCCGGCAATCGGACCGACCTCACCGTGGGGGTGATCTCGACGGCCTTCGGCGCGTCGTCGCTCACGTTGCTGCCGCTGCAGCTGACCGTCCCGCTCCGAAGCGCGCGCCGGCACATCAACGATCCCGACACGTGCGCGTCGCTCGCGCGCGCCGAACGCACGCTCGTGAGCGTCGAGAAGGACCAGGCGCTCGCCAACGGCATCCTGGCCCACATCGGCAACGTGGCGGTCAACGCGGGCATCGCGCTCATCCTCGGGCTCGGATACGATCGCTGGAAGTCGGCGGCGATCAGCGGCGGAGTAGGCGTCGCCATCGGAGAAGCCAACGCGTTCACGCAACCGCACCACCTTCGCGAGGTGCTCGAGCGCTACCGGTCAGGGCATCTCGACGTCCCTCCCCTCCCCGAGAGCTCGATCGCATGGTCGATCGTGCCGGTGGCGACGCCGCAGATGTCGGGCGCGGCGATCGTCGGCTCCTGGTGACGAGCCCACGGAATCCTCGACCGGGCAGCCATGCGCGTCTCATTCGTGCAACGCGCGCCGCCATCGACTACCCTACCCGGCTCATGCGCTTCCGGGCTCAACGCTGGTTCGCCCCCCTCGCACTGGCGCTCGCCGTGCATGGAACCGCGCTCACGGCCGCCATTCCGGCGTTCGCCCAGGCGACGCGCGCCCCTGCGCAGGGGCAGCAGGACCTCATCCAGCGCGGGCGTGCACTGTTCGACGACCAGCAGTACGAGGAGTCGATCCAATCACTCTCTGCGGCGCTCGTCCGGCCGAACAATTCGAAGCCGCAGAAGCTGGAGATCTACCGCCTCCTGGCCCTCAACTACATCACGCTGTCGCGCAAGGACGAGGCCGAGAGCGCCGTACGCGGCCTCCTCTCGCTTCAGCCGGACTACGCGCTGCCTGCGAGCGAGTCGCCGAGGTTCCGCGACTTTCTCGCGACCGTGAAGCAGAAGTGGGAGGCCGAAGGGAGGCCCGGTCTTGTCACCGAGACAGCGGCGCTACCGCTGCCGGTCACGATGACGCACAACTCGCCCGCGCAGGCCGACCGCCGCGTGCAGCTCGACCTGACCGCCACGCTGACCGACCCTCAGCATCGGGTCGTCTCGGTGAAGCTCTTCTACCGCCACGGCTCGTCAGGAAAATTCGACGATGTCGAAGGCGAGCTCGATGGTGAGCACGTGCGCGCCGCGATTCCGCCGGAAGCGGTCCAACCGACGATCGTCGAGTACTACCTGCAAGGCTTCGACAAGGGGGGGCTCCCCATCGTGTCGCGCGGCGACGCGGAAGCGCCCCTCCGCGTGGCGGTCCCGGAGCCGAGCAAGGCGTGGATTCTTCCTGTCGCGATCACCGGCGGCGTGCTCGTCGCCGCCGCGGGGATTATCGGCGGCATCTTGCTCTTCGGAAAGAGCTCCTCGGCCCCCCCGACCAAGGTCGGCCCGCCCGCGCAGCCCTCCACGTCCACCGTGACGATCAACATCGGCGACTGACCGTGACCGAGCCCCGTTTTCATCAGCTGCTCGTGGACGTCGACGAGGCCGAGGCGGACGTCGCCAGTAGCATCCTGTTCGACATCGGCGCCACGGGGCTCGAGGAGCGCGACGCGACGACGCTCGCCAAGGGGGCGGTCGGCAAGGTGACGCTGGTCGCCAGCTTCGACGACGAAGAGACCGCACGGCAGGCGCTCACGGCCGTCCCGCCGGAGTGGTCACCGCGCCCCGAGGTCATCGTCGGGGATGCCTTCCGTGACGAGTGGAAGAAGTTCTTTCATCCGTTCACGCTGTGCCCCGGCATCGTGGTTCGCCCGCCGTGGGAGCCTTATGACGCGAAGCCGGACGAGCGGGTGCTCGAGCTCGAGCCAGGGCGCGCGTTCGGCACGGGGCTCCACGAAACGACGTCTCTCGTGGCCGACGCGCTGCTCACGCATCCGAAGGACGTTGCGAATGCGCGCGTCCTCGACGTGGGGTGCGGAAGCGGCATCCTCTCGCTCCTCGCGCTCTTGCTCGGCGCGAAGTCCGCGCGGGGCGTCGACGTCGATCCGGACGCCGTAGAGGTGACGCGCGAGAACGCGGCGCGAAACGGCTACGCCGAACGCCTCGAAGCCGACACGACCGACGTGCGCGAGCTCGACGGGGCGTACGGAGTCGTGCTCGCGAACATCGAGGCGCGCGTGCTGATTCCTCTCGCCAGCGCGATCATGGCGCGCACGGCGCCGGGGGGGCTGCTCGTCCTTTCGGGCGTGCTCGCGCCCGACGTCGTCGCGCAGCTGGAAGAGGTCAAGACCGCGTACTCGGCGTTCACGCTCGAGGGGGTCGACCGCAAGGGGGAGTGGGTCGCCATCCTCCTCCGCGCGCCACACTGAGCGCAGTTGGCGGCCCGGGTTCGCGTCCCGATCGCACGCCTCGCGGAGGGGGAGCGCGCGCTCGGCGCTCGCGTGGCGCGTTACCTCGCGAGCGTCCACCGCCTGGCACCCGGTGACGCATTTGCCGCGTTCGATCCCGAGCGAGGCCTGGAAGCGGACGGCGAGGTCGTGGAGGTGAGCGCGGGGGATATGGTCGCGCGCTTCGGGCCGCTGCGTCCGGCGAGGCTCGTCGCGACGCGTGAGGTCACCTGGGTGCAGGCGGTCCCCAAGGGGGAGAAGATGGACAGCATCGTTCGTGATGCGACGGAGCTGGGGGTGACGCGTATCGTCCCCGCAACGACCACGTACACGGTCGTCAAGCTCGACGGACCGCGGCGCGAGGCTCGGCGCCAACGCTGGGAGCGCATCGCGCAGGAAGCGGCGCGGCAGTGCGGGCGGAGCGATGCCCCGGAGATTCTCGCCATCCTCCCGTGGCGAGACGCCATCGCGGCAAGCGGACCCCTGCAAGGGACTTCGTTCTGTCTCTACGAGCGCGCAACGACTCCGCTCCGGGGCGCGCTGCTCGACGCAGCCGCCGGCCTCGAGCCGCTCGTGTTCGCCGCGGGGCCCGAGGGGGGGTTCGCGCCGGACGAGGTCGCGCTCGCCACCGAAGCGGGTTTCTCCGCAGTGTCGCTCGGCCCGTTCGTGCTCCGCGCGGAGACCGTTGCCGCGGCCACGCTCGGCGCGCTTCGCGTGCTCGAAGGACTAGGCCCCTCTCCCGAACGCTCGCGACCGGCGGAGCCCCCCGCCTCGGGCGCATGAGTTTCCGCGCCCAGCGCGATCAGGCGCGCGTAAGCTCCCGCACCGTGACCCCCCTGCGTCTATCTCTCCTTCGGCAGCTCCCCTGGCTCACCGCCATCGCCCTGGTCCCGGTCACTGCAATGGCGCAGCCAGCCGCGACGGCCAACGGGCTCATCGAGCGCGGGATCCAGCTTCGCGAGCAGGGGCACGACGACCAGGCGTTGATCGAGTTCCGCAAGGCGTACGCCGTCTCCCCTTCGCCGCGTGCCCGCGCGCAGATGGCGCTCGCCGAGCAGGCGCTTGGCAACTGGGTAGTCGCCGACCAGCACCTTCGCGAGGCCCTCGCTGCAGACGGCGACGCGTGGATTGCGAGTCGAAAGGGGGTCCTCACGACGGCCGCAGCAGCGATCGGCCGTCACCTCGGGAGCCTCGAGGTCACCGGCACCAGCCGCGGCGGCGCGCGCGTTCTCCTCGATGGCCTGGACGTCGGCGCATTTCCACTCCCCAGACCGGTGCGCGTGGAGACGGGCTCCCGACTCCTCGAAGTGCGCGCTCCTGGCTACTACCCGGTCGTCCGCACGCTCGAGATCACGGCGGGCGCGACGTCACGCGAGACCATCAACCTTGTCGCCAATCCACACGGTGAGAGCGCGAGCAACGTCCCGGACTACGTAGGACCGGAGGGGGCTCTGCCGCCGCAGGCCGATCAGGGGGAGCACGTCGCAGGCGCCTACCACGCATCGTTCTTTCCCGGCGGTCCGCCGGACGGCGTGTGGACTCTGCGAAACGCCAAGGATGCGCCGCTCTGCCGGCTACCGTGCGCCTACTGGATCGATCCGACGAAGCAATACGTCCTCGTGCGCGCGTCGGTGATCAGCGCGGGCAGCGACGTGCGGCTCCCCGTGCCGCACGCGCAGCTCGCGGATGGGACGGAAGTGCGCGAGCAGATCCGCGCGCCGACGGGCTCGGTCGTGGGCGGCATCGCCCTCACCGCGGGTGGCGTCGTCGTCGCGGGCATCGGGATCGCCCTGATTGCCGCGGCGCCCTCGACGGACATCACGAGCGATCCTAACTCGGTCGACAGCGCAACCAGCGGTACCCTCGACGAGACGTACGGCATACTCGCGCTCGTGGCCGGCGGCTTCATGATCGCTGGCGGCGTCGCTGTGACGCTCATCAGCTCGGGGTGGCACCTCGACGTACGAACCGTGTCGGCGCCGACCGTGTCGCTGGGATGGAGCGCCAAGGGGCTGGAGGTTTCGAAGGGGGACACGCGCGTGTGGCTCACGCCCGTCGGGATCCACGGCGTCTTCTGACGCGCGGCGGACAAAAGCAATCGAGCGGCCACCCCCGAGGAGCAGCCGCTCGATCACGCGTGCTTCCGTGTCGTCTACTCGTCGTTCCTCAGGAACGCCTGCACCGTGCTCTCGGGTCCGTTCCAGCGATCGCCGTCGACTCCGCCGGCGCTGATGCCCGGGGTCGAGACGACGTCCGTGTACTGCCATATCGTGTACGTCGACCAGTGCGACGGAATCCACGGCTTGGCCGCGGTCGTGTAGTGCGCGATCCAGAGCGGATTGGTCGAGAGGTTGGGGTTGCCGAGCGTGTTGATCCAGAACGACGGGCCCGTGTAGATGACAAGCTTCACGTTGCCGCCGAGCTTGCTCTCCGCCTCCGCGATGAACTTCTTGAGGCCGCTGACAAGCGTCGCCGCAGATGCCCCGTCCGTCACCTCGACGTCGACCATCGGCGCCAGGTCGCTCCCGGCGTCGAAGCCCCCCTTGTTCGCGATCGTCTGCACGAAGAAGTCGGCCTGCTTCACCGGGTCCTGCGACGCGCGGTAGAAGTGATACGCGCCGCGCGTGACGCCCGCGGCCTTCATGGCCTGCCAGTTGGTGCCGAACGAAAGGTCCGTGTAGCTCGTGCCTTCGGTCGCCTTCGCGTACGCATAGTCCTTCGAGGTGTGGACCTTCGACCAGTTGATGCTCCCCTGGTAGTGCGAGATGTCGACGCCGAGCGCGTTCGCGCCGGTCGCGGGGGCGGAGATGCTGGAGCTGGAGCTCGATCCGGTGCCGGAGCCGCTGCTGGAGCCGGCGCCAGAGCCTGACCCACTGCCAGAGCCGGAGCCCTTCGAGCCCGAGTCCTTGGCACCCGAGTCGGTTACCCCGCCCGAATCCTTCGCGGCGTCCGTCGCGGAGCCGTCGGTCTTGGCCGCATCGTTCGCGACCGCGTCGGTTCCAGAGTCGCTCCCGGACGACGAGCCCGCATCCGACCCGCCCCCTGCGTCACCGCCAATAATCGTCGTGGCGTCGCCGCTCGTGAGCCCCGCGTCCATCAACGGATTGGTGATCGTGCCTCCTCCGTCGCCGCCCGTCCCACCACCCGCGTCGCCGCCGGATCCTCCGCCGTCGCTGCCGCCACCCCCTCCGTCACCTTCGCCGCCCGCGCCTGCATCCGAGCCGCAACCGCCGCCCATGATGCTCGTCCCCGCCTCGCCTCCGGTCGTGACCGATACCTGCAGGTCGGCCGTGAACGTCTGGCCGCCGATCGTGAACGACGCGAGCAGATCGATCGTGATGCAGATCAGCGACTGTTGCCCGGCGTCGCCTTCGAGCGACGTCCCTCCGTCGCTCCCGAGCGAGACGCCGCCGCTGCCGCTCCCTCCGAGGGAGACGCCACCGAGCGTGTGAAGACCCTGGACGCTGGAGGGGGCCGTGGTCGTCGCGCCGCTCTTGGCGCCCGCGGTGAACGGCATCGTGCGCGGTGAGCCGGACGACGGGGTAAGCGTGAGCGTGCCCCCCTTCGTATCAAGCGCGTACGTGCCGTGCTCGTGGCAGAGCGCTTCGCCCGTGTCGCAGCCCGTCGTCTGCTTCAGTGAATAGATCTTGTCGTCGTAGAACGTGATCTCGGTGATGCCCCCGCTCGCGGGGAGATCGCCCTGGGCCTCGTACTCCTCCCGGACTCCGACCTGCGTCGGAGCCGTGCTCGTGGATCCGGAACCGGACCCGGACGAGGAGCTGCACGCTGTCGCGAGGATCGCGGCCAGCGTGCCCACCATCAAAGTAGAAAGTCGTTGAATCTTCATGACGAAGAACCTCGTGGATGTCGTGTCGTACGTGTCAGCTACCCCCGCCGGCCAAACTGCTGGACGCCGAACGGGACGCTACCAACCTACCAGCAAGACTCGGACCACCGCCAAGACGGCAGGTGACCACGTCCCCACGCACTTCTACGCACCTATCAGGAGGACCCGCGCATCCTGCCGGCGCCTTCGCGGAACTATCCGTTCCGTGATGGAACGGACGGTTCCGCGGCCTCAACCTTTCTCCCACACGGTCCAGCGGTCCTCACGCCACTTCACGTGGTACGTGCCAGGGGGCGGACGGAAGCCATTGCCGCGGGTCAGGACGTAGTCGTAGTACGGGTAGATCTCGCTCATCGGGACCTGCTCCGGCGTCCACTCCCAGCGAAGGCGCGCAGAGCCCCCCGGCGGCGGGTACTTGCCGCGACGGAAGTCGACCGGCCAGTGCGCGTAGCCGGCGTAGGTGAACTCGACGACCCCCCCTTTTTCCATCTGGTAGTACGAGCCGAAGTGAAGGAACGGCTGGTTGACCATGACGCTGGAGCCGCGGTCGTAGATCAGCGCGCACACCTTGCTGCGCGGGGCCATCGCCTCGATCGCGCCGTCGATGTCGCCGACCTCGTCGCGCTCGAACTTGATGAAGTGGCGGCACGTGTTGACGGTGGAGACCGTCGCGAGCCCGAGGAGAGCGGCCGTCATGGCCGTCCCGCGCAGGCCGGTCGGCATGCGAAGTAGAGGGATGGCCGTGATCGCGAAGAGGAGCGGGAACCGCTGCGCGATGAGCCAGATGTAGCCGTGCCCTTCGGGGAGCACGAAGTAGAGAACCACGCACAGGATCGGCAGCACCACGAACCTGCGTGACAGCGGCTTGCTGCGGTCCTTCTCCCCCTGCGAGAGGCCGAGCGTGAGCAGCACGAGGATGACGAGCGCGATGAGGACGTACTCGTCCGTGTTGTCGTGGAAGACGTTCGTGAACCAGTTGGGCAGATCGACGATCGCCGCGTCGGGGAGCTTGTGCGGGTCGGCCGAGTTGTTCGTCGCCGCGCCGAAGACGAGCCGTCCGGCCGCGGTGAACTTGAGCCACCACAGCACGACCATGATCGCCGGGATCGTCGGCGCGCCCGCCTTCACCCAGCGCCTCGGCGTCTCCCACGGGAAGAGCGCGACGAAGCCGATGACGAAGATGCCGAACGGGAAGACGTGCGAATAGAAGAGGACGAGCGCGAGCACCGCGAGGAGCGCGGTCGTGCCGTTCGTGGGTTTCTCGAAGTGGCGGATGGCGGTCGCCAGCGCCCAGAGCATGACCGGGATCCCGAAGAGGAACTGCAGGAGCCCGTAGACGAAGAGGATGTTGATGAGGACCGGCACGACGAACAGGCAGAGCCGTGGATCCTTGCCGAGCGCGCGAAGCAATTCGCGAAGCGCGAGCACGGTGCCGCCGAGGTAGATCGAGACGAGCACGACGTTCGCGCCGATGAGACCGAGCACCGTCGAGAAGAGCGCCGCGAGCAGGTAGTAGACGACGTACTGGGTACGCCCGAGCGTGAGGACGAAGTTGTGGTCGAAGCCGTACGCCGGGTCGTGGAAGCTCTTGATGATGCGGATCGTCGCCAGGTGGAACGGGAGATCCTGCAGCGGCGGATGCTTCACGATCCACGCGGGGGCCGAGACGAGCACGGCGACCGCGACGTAGAAGAGCGTCGCGCCGCTCGGCATGCGCCATCGGGAGGGCGGTGCGTCGTTCATGAGCGGCGGGACTCTACAACGGAGGTGGCCGCGAACGCTGCTAGTCTTGCGGGCCGCCTCCTCGCCATGCTCGACCGCATCGCCCTCCACCAGACACGGCTCCACACACCGGGGCTCGGCCTCGACGCGAAGGGGGTTGCTCTCGGCGCGAAGGGATTGGTGCTCATCCCGACGGTGGACCGGCTCGTCGCGTGGCTCAGCGTCTACACGCAGGACCGCTCGCTCGAGGACCTGCTGGCGAGCCTCGAGCTGCGCTTCGTCCGCTCGCCGATGGGGACGCAAGAGATAACCCTCACGTTCGCCGCCGAGTCGAGCGACCGCATGGATCGCGTGTCGGAGACCGCGCGGCTCGTGGGTGCGTTCACGTTCACCGGGACGAGCCGCCACTACGTCCAGTACCGCGACGCGGCGGCCCCCTTCGGCTACGACGCGACGGAGCTGCTCGCGACCGACGCGGCGTTCGCGCTCTACCACGACCGCTTCTCGCAGACGTACGACGCGGGCAAGACGGTCGACCTTCGCGCGCTCCTCCTCCGCCTGATGCCGCACGTCGACCCGCGCACCGTCGATGAGCCGGGGATGCGCTACATCGTCGCCGAGGAGGGGCTCGGGGCCGCGCTCATTCACTACTTCGTCCGCTCGCAGGTCGACGGGGAGGTCACGCTCGCCGAGTGGCCCCCCGAAGGGGCGTTCGACGACACGCCCGTGCGCCGCTACGTGGTTCGCGTCCCCGAGCTTCCGCCTCGCATGCGCTCTCTCATGCGCACGACCCCGGGGCTCACGTCGTTCGTCCCTGCCGGCCCCGGCGTCGCCGTCGAGCTCGGCTACCGTCACCCGGTGCAGCTCCGCGCGTGCCCCGTGTTCGACGCCGGCGGTCTCGTGCTCCTGCGCGGACGGGGCGACGAGCCGTGGACGTTGCCGAAAATGCCCGTCATGGGGGACTTGCGTGGCTTTGCGCGCGTGACCCTCCGAGACCAGGAGCCGCGCGCGACGAGCGTCGCCCGTGTAGCTCGCGAGCCCGACCCCGTGCGCGTCACGCTTCGCCTGGTCCCCTCGTCCGCCCCGTGGCGCAACGTCACCGCGAGCGCGATCCCCACCGCTGCGCTCCCGCTCCTCCGTCGCCTCGCCTACGCGCTCCCCTCGGGCGCGCTCAAGGACACGCGCGTCGCGCTCACCGATCGCGGCGCGTTCCTCACCTGCCCGCATGGCATCGAAGCCATCCCGCTCGGCACGTTCTTCATCCAGGTGCACCCGGGGCTCTACACGCCGGCCGGCCTCGACGTCGTCCCCAAGGTCGCCCCCGAGGTCCTCTACCGCGCGCTCGGGTCTCCTTCGGGGCACGCGGTGTTCATCAGCCACGACGGGGCAGCGCTCGCCGTCCCGAACGACGCGTTCGTGCCGCTCGAAACGGTCATCCTCGAGGCGAAGTCGTGGGAGCCGGCGACCGCGGAGATCATCGAGCTCGCGCTGACCGAAGAGCCTCTCGAGCTGACGCTGGCACCGGTGGGCGTCTTTCCGCTGGCCGGCACGGCCGCGGCGCCTGCGCTCCCGGACGCCCCGAAGGAGCTTGGGCCGGCGCATGAGCAAGGCTGACCTCGCGGCCGTCGCGCAGCGTCTCTACGAGCGCTTCATGGCACCCCTCGTGCTCGGCGGTGACCTTGCGCCTGGGCCTGCAATCGGTGGCAAGCGAGCGCTGCTCCTCGATGGCGGGACGGCGGCGGTCGACCCCGACGTCCGAAGCTCCGTCGATGTCGCGCGTGTCCGCATCGCGCGTCGCCTCGTGCCGCTGGACACCATCGACGACCCGAGCGCGGCCACGTGGGCCCTCGGCGCCGCGCTCCACGACATGATTCACGCGATGCATCCCGACATGGGGGGGGCGCTTCATCGCTCGGCGCCGGAGAAGCTCCTCACGTTCGCGTCGCAGGTCATCGACCACACACGGGCCGCAGGCTCGCTCGCCGAGGCCGTCTCGCGCCACACGTTCTTCTCGCGCATGTTCGAGATCGCGCGGACCGACACGTTGGTCTCCTGGTGGACCGGCTCGCGTCGATTCCTCGGCACCGAGCCCCCGCCGCGCCTCGTCGCGTGGCCGGACGTACGCAAGGTTCACGTGGACCGCACCCGTGTTCAGCTCGTCGAGTTGCTCGGCACGCAGCACGTTGGTCGTCAGGAGATGTTCCGGAGCGCGCTCGCGGCGTTCCTCGAGAAGATCCCGCTCACGGACCTCGCGACGTGCAACCGTCCGAGCCCGGCGTTCGTCTGGACCGGGGCGTCGCTAGGCCTCTTCGCCACGCCGAACGGACGCGCGCTGGGTCTTCGTGCGCTGGCGCTCGGTCCGAGCGCCGACGTCGACGCTTCGCTGGGACGAGCGACGCTTCGCCACGTGAAGGCGAAGGCCTGGGCCGACATCGCCCGCATCGGAGACGTCCTCGCCGACCGCGCGCTCGCCGCGGCGCTCACCGAAGCGGACGCGAGTCTCGCAAGCGGAGCCCGCGAGACGAACGCCGACGCGCACTACGCGCGAAGCGTCGGGGCGACGTACGCAATCGCGAAGGTCGCGTCGCTGGGGGTGCACGAGAGCGTCGCGCGGAGGGTCACCGCGCGGCTGATGTCGCTGGCGCAGACTGGGGTAACGAGCGAGCAGGTAGGCGCCAGCATGGAATCTTCGCCGCTGTCTCAGGGCTGATACGAAGATCATCTCCTCGATGTTGAGGATGCTGTCCGGCAGCGCCACCTGCCTCGGGAAGCCCTTGTTCATCTGGGAATGCGCGTCGGCCGGGAAGCCGTCGGCGCGGCCGCCTTAGGGTGTCTCCCCGAGCCGTTTCAGCTGGTCGCAGCCCCACGTGTTACCCGCAGCGCAGCCCTTTCGGAAGAGATCGATCGCCTCCGCACGGTCCGCGGGGACGCCGCTGCCATGCTCGTAGAGCCCGCCCAGATCGCTGCACGCGCGCGCATAGCTCCGGCCACAGGCGTTCTTGTAGAGCGTCGCCGCGCGCGAATAATCCCGCGGGACGCCTTTCCCGTTCTCGTAGAGGCCGGCGAGGTTCGTGCAGCCGGCCTGATTGTCCTGCTCGCACGCTTCGGCGAAGAGACTGGCAGCGCGCGAGAAGTCGACACGCAGCCCCGCCTTTCCTGTTTCGTATAGCGAGCCGAGGTTGGCGCAGCCGAGCGCGTTGCCGCCGGTGCACCCTTGTTCGTACAGGGCACGGGCGCGCGCCATGTCCTGCGGAACGCCGGTCCCGCGCTCGAAGAGGTAGCCGAGGTTCGAGCAGGCGAGGAGATAGCCGGCGTCGCACGACACCTTGTAGAGCTCGGCACCCTTCGCGTGATCGACGGGCACGCCAAGCCCGTGGTCGTAGGTCCAGCCGAGGTTCGAGCAGCTAATGGAATCGTGCGTGTCGCATTGCGCGATGCAGTCGGCCAGATCACCGACCTTGCACACGTGGACGTGGCTTCGGCTCGTCGTTGAACGGGCGACGAAAGGGGGCGCTGTGGCCACGACATGCGGCGCGGGCGTGGCGACCGCAACGGGCGGCGCGGGCGTGGCGGCCACAGCGGGCGGCGAGGCGGCCGCGATATGCGGCGCGGCTCGATGATGCTCGACCGCGAAAAGCCCCAGGCCGCCCACGAGGATGATGCCCGCGGCGGCCACGAGGGCCTGCACGGTGCCGCTCGCCGCGCGGCGGGGGTGGCTCGCAGCGAGGTCGCCTCGCCTCAGATCGTCGAGGGCTTCGGCTGCTGTCTCGTAGCGCTTCGTGCGGTCGGTATTGACCATGCGGGTCAGCACGCGCCGCGTCGCATCGTCCAGCGGCGCGAGCATATTCCCGAGATCGAACTGGCCCGCGCGACGCGGGATGGCGTCGGCCTCGAGGTGGGTCACGACGAAGAGCATGGTCGCGCCGAGCGAGTAGACATCGGTCGACGGGGACGCCTCCCCGGCGAACTGCTCCGGCGCCGTGTAGCCGGGCGTCCCCACGATGGTGAGCCCGCTCCGTCGCCCCTCGGGCGCCGCGACGCTATCGAAGTCGACGAGGACGGGGGCGTCATCGTCGGCGGAGCGGAACATTACGTTCGATGGTTTGATGTCGCGGTGGATGACCGGCGGGACTCGCGCCTGCAAGTAGACGAGGAGGTCGAGGAGCGCCTCGAGCATACGGGTCACTTCGGCAGGGGCCAGGCGACGGTCGTTCCTCCCGATGCGCTCCTCGAGAGTGCCGCCGTCGTAGATGTCTCGCACGAGAATGAAGCGCCCGGCGTCGTCCTGCTCGAACGCGTGGACCTTCGGCAAGAGCGGGTGCGACAGCGCCATCAGCACGTGAGTGCTCCGCTCGAACAGCTCGCGTAGACGCCAGTCGGTGGTGCCCCCCAGCGAGAGCATCTTCACCGCCACCCGCTCGCCCCGTGACTCCTCCAGCCCCTCGTAGATGCGCCCCATGCCGCCCTGCCCCAGGACCTTCGTGACGCGGAAGCGCTCGCACACGATGCGCGAGCCGCCGCACTGGGCGCACGTGGCTTCTTCGGGGGCGAGCGTGTGCTCGCAGCGCGGACACGGCAGAGGGGTGGAGTCCATCGTTGCCGCGGTCATTACAGCACGGACCGGAAGGGGCGATGTGACGTCGGCAGGGATGGTCCACGCACGAAGAGGGCGTCCGCTATCACGTCACGCAGACGGCAACCAGAGGAGCGCTGCACGAGGTTCGACGACCCCGAGCCTCTCGCACAGGACCGGTGCATCCGGCCGGCGGTACTCGCGGGCGGGCCAGTGATACAGTCGACCGCCCCGCGATGCCCCGCCTGAAGCTCGCCCTCAATCTCCCCGAGCGCATTCCCGACGTCCTCGCGTACGCCCGCTTCATCGCGTCGCGGCTCGACGGAAACCCCTACTTCCCCGCGCTCCCGGTCCCGGTCGCGACCCTCCTCGGCCACGTCGACGACCTCGAAGCTGCGGAGCTCGTGGTGCGGAGCGGGACGCACGGCACCGGCACCGCGCGCGACGCGAAGCTCGCGGTCGTCGTCGGCGATCTCCAGCAGCAGAAGGTGTACGTCGAGACGGTCGCCAACCAGCACGGTGAGGACGCCCTGGCGGTCGCCGCGAGCTCCGGGTTCGACACGAAGCAGACCCGTGGCCCGAGGAAGTGGGCCTTCGACGTCGAACAGGGGGACCGCTCCGGCGAAGCGAAGCTCTACGCGCCCCGCGTGGACCGCACGGCAACCTACAAGTGGCAGCGCTCGCTCGACGCGAGCGAGTGGCTCGACCTCCAGGACACGAACGTCGCGAGCACGGTCGTCACGGGGCTCACGCCCGGCACCCTGTACTTCTTCCGGTATCGCACGCTCGCCCGGAATGTCCTCGGCGATTGGAGCGACCCCGTGACGTTCCGGGTGACGTAGCGCAGCCTACGCGCGCGCAGACCCACGCGGCTCGGGCGGAGGCCCAAGAAGGGGCGAGAGACGCTCCCGAAGACGATCGATGGCCGCGATCCTTGGGGGGAGACGCTCCCGAAGACGATCGATGGCCGCGATCCTTGGGGGGAGACGCTCCCGAAGACGATCGATGGCCGCGATCCTTGGGGGGAGGCGCTCCCGAAGACGATCGATGGCAACGATCCTTGGGGGGAGGCGCTCCCGAAGACGATCGATGGCAACGATCCTTTGGGCGAGGCGCTGCCGAAGCGGATCGATGGCAGCGATCCTCCTGGAGAGGCGCTGTCGAAGAGGATCGATGGCAACGATCCTTTGGGCGAGGCGCTGTCGAAGAGGATCGATGGCAGCGATCCTTTGGGCGAGGCGCTGTCGAAGAGGATCGATGGCAACGATCCTCCGGGAGAGGCGCTGCCGAAGAGGATCGATGGCAACGATCCTTTGCGGGAGCGTCTCTCGGTGTCGCGAGAGGCGCGCTCGCTAGGTGGGGAGACGCTCCCGCTGCCTCGGCCGCCGATGGTGCACCGCATGGCGGATCGGCGCGGGCGCGGGCCCGATCGAATCGGCGTCTACGGGACCCCGCCAGGTCGGCGGACGTCGTACGCGCTCATTGGATACGCGCGGGCAAAGGACGCACGAGCCGCGTCGGCCTCCTCCGACCTCCCGCCGCACTCGAGCGCCTTGATGCCGAGCACCTCGCGCTCTTCGGCGAGGGGGCCACGGGCGAATCGCTGGCGTGCCTCGGCGAGCCGAGTGAGCGCCGTGTCGCAGTCGCGCGCGCGAAGGTCCGCCCTGCTATCGAGCAGGAGCTGCGCCTCCGTGCGCATGGGTGAAGGCTTTCGGACGACAGGCGCGCTCGGCCCTGCACCGACGTGCGCAGCCCGCGCCTCCACACGACGCGACGGAGCGGCGGGCTCAGCGAGCACCGGGGCGGGGGGGCTTGGGAGCGTAACGGCCGGAGTCTCCGGCACACGCTCGGGTGCGAGCGGAGGCAAAGCCGGAGCCGGCGGAGCCTCCGGCCGAACCGCCGCGGGTGGAGCTCCCTCGTGGGCCACGGCCACGACAGGCGCGACCACGGGCGAAGCCCGCTTCACCGCGACGACCCCCGCACCCGCGACCGCGCACACCACGAGCCCCGCCAGCATCGCCTTCGCGGAGCCGACGCCCACCGTTGCCACCTTCGTCGCGAGCGCCTTGCCCCCTGCCGCCCACGCGGTCGCGCTCTTCGCCCCCGCACCGGCCGCCCGACCCGCAGCGACCCGCGCCGTCTCGGTCGCCGCACCGGCGACCCCCGCTGCGACCCCGATCCCCGGCAGCTCCACCGCGAGCCGCGCCCACATCGCCTCTTGCTGCGCATCGTCCGGACCACGCGCCGGCTCGCGCGCGCTCTCGAGGAGCACACGCCCGAGCCCTCCGGACGCCAAGAGCCGCTTCGGATCGCTCATCGGAACACCTCCGACGTCGCGAGCTGCATCTGACCGGGCCTTCGTACGCTCGCCTGATGACGCAGGACCGCCTCCTCGAACGTCGCGCGGGCAAGCCGCAACCGCGACCGCACCGTCCCGACCGGCACGTCGAGGAGCTCGGCAATCTCGTCCCCTGTCAGCTCCTCGAGCTCGAACAACGCGAAGACCACCCGCTGCTCCTCGGGCATGCGGTCCATGATCTGCTCCAGCATCTGCCTCGCGCGGTGGCGCTCCACGAGCACGCTGGCGTCGGCCCCGTCGTGCGCAAGGTCGGGCACCTTTCCGGTCGGTAGCTCGCGGTGATGGTGCGCAAGGTTGCGCCTGTCGGACGCGACGCGCATGCAGATGGCGAAGAGCCAGGTCGTTACCTTCGAGCGCCCCTCGAACTCGGCGAGCCTCCGGTGCGCGACGACGAACACCTCCTGCGACGCGTCGGGCAGGTCGGGCTCGCCAACGCCCAGCCGGGCGAGCGCACGCCAGACGAAGCGCACGTGCGCATCGTAGAGCTCGCGGAACGAGGTCACAGGTGGCATCGGCGAGCCTGGTCTAGCATCGGGCGTGGGCGGGTCGAGCCGTCACGCTCAGAACCGACCCACGAAGCCGGCCGTGGCGCCGTGCGCGAGAGGGATGACCGTCGGGCTCCAGGAGACCCCCGCGGTCGTCGTGTCGACGGGGCGGTTCACGTTCTCGCGGGCAAAGACGGCGGCGTCGAGCAGAGAGGCCGCGACCGCGCCGATGCTGGCGCCGACGAGCATGCCGACGAGGGCGGGGTCGCCCGAGGGCTCCGCGATGCTGTCGGAGCAGGAGTTGGCGGTGCCGCACGCGAGGCCGACGGTCTGCGACTGCGTCTGACTCGCTCCGATCATCGCGCCGATGAAGCCGGTCGAGACGACCGATCCGACCCGGATGCCGAAGTCCGCGAGCCCGATCTTCCAGCGGCCGTGCGCGATGTGCACGATGGGCGGGCCGAGGGCGAACGTGGTGAGCCCCACCGCGACGAAGCCTTGCTGCGCGGCCACGTGCGACTCGCTCGAGAGGCTACCGCCGATCACGACGAGGCCCGCCCCGATTGCATCGAGGACGAGCGTCTGTGCGCCGTACCAGTGGCGATACGGAGGGGGGGGCGGCTCCGGCGGAGGAGGGATCTCCGCGCGCTCCACGAGGATGGGCACAGGGAGCGGTGCGGGTGGCGGCGGGGTCACGAGCGCCGCCGCTGCGCGGTCGTCGAGCATGAGGGCCAGCGCGACGACGACCGCCTCGGTCAGCTCACCGCAAGAGGCTGCGCTCACGGTGCGGGCGGTCCGCGTGGCCGGCTCTTGCCCGTCGTGGCGCACGGTCGCGAGGTACCCGCTTTCGAGGCGGGCGAAGACCACGTCGAAACCGGGGCTCGCGGCGCCGGTCGACCCGAGGTCGAACGCTTCCCCGCCGATGGCACCGGCGACCCGCGCCGCAAGCTGCGGCGCGTCAGGGCACGACATCGCCTCGGGCGTACGGACCACTTGAAGGTGGGGGGCGGCGGCGTGGGGGGCGGCGGCGCGCGGGACCTCTGGCTGGGAATCGTCGGCGCGGGCAGGCATGGGCGCGGCCATCAGGAGCCCGACCGCCACAAGCAGACCGAGAGATGCGCGAGAAACGTCCGTGAAACGGGCGCAGAAGCAAGTCATCCCCATGAGTGGGGGCCGACCTCGTTCGCGATCACAAATTCGCACCACGCCCGCAGGAGGCGCGGCCGAGGACGCCTCTACTTCCTCCCCGCCTGCGCCGCCTTCGAGAACGCCGCCGGCTCGGTCGGCGGCTCGAGCACCTCGAGCGACCCATACGTGATGACGCCGTGCTCGGGGTCGGTCACGAGCCCCGACGAGGCCTTCGAGGACACGTTGCCGTAGTGCCCCGTCACCTTCACGCGCTCGCCGACGCCCGGGATGGGGTACGGGATGTCGCTGTTCCAGACCTCGTCCTGCACGAGGTAGCCCGGCTTGCCCGCGTTGTCGGGCTTCTCGGCGTGCTTGGGCGACTCCTTGAGGTTCTTGTACTTGTCCATCGCCTCGGACACGTTCGCGAAGTTCGACGCCCAGCCGAGCACGCGGATCTTCTGCCCGGCTTTGTCCCCCTTATTGTCGGCGATCCAGAAGCTCGGGATCTCGCTCTTGCAGTCGTCCGGGTCCTTCTTGCCGATCTTGTGGACGGCGCAGGCGGGGGCGGTGTCGATGTTCGTCTCGACGATGTAGCCCTGGATGACGATGTCCTTCTTCGTCACGTCGTCCGCGTGGTAGCGGCTGCGGAGCTGGTGGATCGCCCCGTAGATCGTGTAGGCGTCGCCGACCTTCATCGGGGTGGAGGGGAGCGTCGGGACGGCCGGAATGTCTGCTTTGCGGCCCGAAAAGACGGGGGCGGGCTTGTAGACGTCTGCCGGATCCCCGCAGCCCGCAACGAGCGGCATCGTAAAGCCAAGCGCCGACACGACGACGAGAGCGACGGACGGGAGGCTGGGTCGGCTGGCGCGGAGGCTCGGCATGGTCAACGCTTCCTTCGGGTGGAGGTTCGGCCAACGCGGCGCGCGGCGGTTTTCGAGTAACACGGTCAATCGCCGGGGGACAAGCGAGAGCGTCCGGTCGGCCATGCTAACGCCGCGTCCTGGAAGACAATTACAGGAGGACGGGACGCGCGCGGCAGATGCGGACGACGTCTCGGTCAGGTCTGAAACAGGCTGGGACCGAGCTTGGCGAAGTCGGCTTGGCGCACGACCTCCCCGTCCGCAACGAGAGCCAGGCGCGCCAGGATGGAGCGCAGCTCCACGTCTTCGCCCGGATACGGGTAGTCGGCGAGACGTTCGTAGGCTCCATCTTCGATCCCGAGCGGCGCGCCACGCACCGACATCCCTTGTCGAGCCAGCTCTGCCAGCACCAGAGACCGCAGGTCCTCCCCGCGCTCCCGGAGGCGCGGCCAGGCTACCGGGTCGGCGAGTGGCTCTTCGAGGAACGAGGCCAGCGCGGCATCGAGCGATACGCCATCGCGTGCACCCGCGCTCGGGCCAGCGCCGGACGTTCGCGTGATGAGCGCGACCGTCACGTCGAGCGGCGGGTGCGCGTCGGGCATCTCGGACGGAGGCGCGTGCGGTGCGTTCCATGGAGCGCGTCGCTGCGTGAGCACCTCGGCGAGCAGCCTCTGAACGTCGGCCGGCACGCGCGCGGCGTCGTCGAGCACGAGCAATCCTTTACCTGCAAGAGCGAGCGGCGAGGCGTTCGGGTCCTTCCAGCGCGCGAGGACGTGCTCCTGGCTGCTCGCACCGAGGACCACGACGAACGGCCGCGTGCTTCGCGGTCCCGCGAGGTGCGCGCGCGCCAGGTACGACACGACGTCCGAGCCATGCGCAGCCACGACCGCGACCGACGCGTTCCTTGCCATACGCCGCTCGATGGCATCGAACGCAATGCGCGAGACAGGCGCGTACGGTCCGCCGTGCGCCCCTTCCGCGAGGCGCGCGGTCAGCACGCGGTCCCGCTCCGAGAACATCCCCCCTTCCCGCTCGTACGCCTGCACGAGCCCCAGCGCCCGGTCCGCCTTGTCGTTCGCCAGCCGCTCGCGCTCGAGCCCACGCGAAAGCGCCGCGTGAGCCGCCGACGCCCCGGCGAACGCGTCGCCGAGACGCTTCAGTGCGCGCACCTCCTCGAGCGACATCGTCGCTTTCCGCCCACCCCGCGGAACGATCAGCACCCCTTCAATCTCGCCTCCGCGCGTCACGAGCGTCGCCGCCAGCGCGCCTCGTTCGTCCATCCATCGCGTCAGCGGCCGTAGATCAGGCCTTCGCACCACCAGCGCCTCCAGCAGCTCGGTGCGCAGCGTCGCCTCTGGCTCTTCCTTGGCAATCTCGAGCAGCATCGGCGGGAGCACCGCGTCGCGGTCGCGTGTGTAGCCGGCGCCGTCGACCGTCATCACGCGGGCCGGCGCTACCGACCAGAGCTCCGGCGACTGGCTCGCCACGCCGGTGAACGTGCGGAGCGCGGCGAGGGCGTCGCGGATCGACGAATCGGGGTCGGCGCGGACGAGCGCTTCGTGGGCCGCGTCGAGGGCATCGAGCAGGTGCCCCTCGGCACGCCGAAGCGGTTGTTCGAGGTACGCGATGGCGCTCCCCACGAGCAACGCGAGCAGCCCCGTGACCAGCAGCGCGGTGACAGATTGACCGGGTCCTTGCGCCGCGAGCCCGCCAAGGAGCACGAGTGGCCCGCCGAACAGGAGGAGCGCTATGGCCCGCCGACCGCGCCGCGCGAGGACCGCAGCGTCCCCTTCGGTGCAGATGTACGTCACCGACAGCGTCGCGCCTGCGAGCGCGAGTCGAAGCACGCGGTCCGCAGCGCCTGCTCCCAGGACAAGCAACCCGATGGCCACGCACCCGAACGCGATGACCACGCCGAACGCCGTGAGCAGCCGATCCCCGGCGCCCACCACGAGCCGCTTGAGACGCAGCGTCTCCCACGCGCTCCCGGCGAGGACGACGAGCGAGCCGCCGGCGGCGATGGCGTACGCGTCGTGCGGGAGATACTCGAGCGGCGTCGACGTCGGATCGCGGAGGGCGCGCACGCTCGTGATGCAGGCGAAGCCGAACGCGACGACGAGCATGAGCGCCGTCATGCCGAACAGGCTGCGAGGCGGAGGCGGGAGGGAGCCCGAGATGCCGTGGGAGCCTTGCGCGCGGACGAGCGCGCGCGAGGCGGCCAGGGCGCCGGCGAACGCTGCGATGCCGCCGAAGAGGTCCTGCGAGAGGTCAGGGTTGACCGAATCGAGCGAGCCCGTGACGACTGCGAACGCCGCGAGCGCGTACGCAAGAAGACCGACGTTGCGCGTGCCGTCGTCGCGGAGGCCGTTGCCGGGGAGGCTGGGGGTAGCGGCGTAGAATGCGAGCGTGAGCGAGAGAGCGCCGAGCAGCCAGGGGCGACCGCCGACGCCGCGGTCGACGTGGAAGCCGATGCCCGCGACATAGAGCGCCGCGAGGACGAACGGGACGAGCGCGCGCCGTGCCCGGAGGTACCGGATGGCCGCGCCGAGCAGCCCTAAGCGTGGAGCGAAGTTCCGCACAGGTCCGGCAATCTCGGGGATCTACCGCGATAGTCAAGGACGGGCGCTACAGCGCGAACGCGACGCAATGGATCTCGCTCCCACACCCCCTCCCATCGAGCGCGACGCGCTCGATGTTCGCGGGGCGCACGACCTAGTTCGAGCCCGGCGCCCCTCACGCACCGTGAGCTATTCGCGGTCATCGGCTATTCTTCACGGCCATGCGCTGGCGTCCGGCCCCCTTCTCGCTCTGCTTGCTCGCGGCCTGCTCCACGAGCGCTTCGCCGAGCGCGCCGCACGCCGACGCGGGGCACGCGACGACCGACTCCGGTCACGCCGTGGACGCGCACACCCACGCACCCGACGCCCGAACGCCGGACGCGACAGGCCCCGCGACCGACGCGACCGACGCGACCGACGCGACCGACGCGGCGCCGCCGTTCGATGCGTTCACCTTCGACGCAGGCGACCAGGACCTCGTGCTCGCCCCGTGGAACACGCAGGCCGCCATCTTCGTCGACGGCTTCGCGGCCGCATCGCTCGACCAGATCGATTGCCGCACGCAGATCTGCCAGCACAACGAAGACACGGACATGATCGCCTGGAATGGGGCGATCTTCATGGTCCACCGGACGGCGCGCGCGCAGATCCTGGGGCCGAACAGCGCGCTTCTCGTGTACCGGTCAATGGACGGGGGGGCCTCGTTCCAGCCGGTCGCGCGCATCGACGCGCCGATGACGCCGATCGACGCGAACGACTCGGCGACGGCCGGCCGCGACATCCGTGACCCTGCGTTCTTCATCGTGAAGGACGCATCTGGCACCGAATCACTGCACCTCAAGGCAATCACGCGCCTCCCCACGAACATCGCCCTCGTCCAGACACGCGACACCGGCGTCGACAGCATCAGCGTCGGCATGTCCTCGGCCGACGGCACCACGTGGAGCCCGCTCGCGCGCCTCGCCCCCGACACGTGGAGCTTCTGGCGCGTCAAAGAGGTCGGCGGCGTCTTCTACAGCGCCGCGTACCACGATGGAGACTCGAGCGTTTCGCTCTTCTCGTCGCCCGATGGGGTCACGTGGACGCAAGGCGCACAAGTGTTCGGGATCACGGCCGACACGCCGCTCGAGACGGAGCTCGTGCCGATGCCGAACGGCACCATGCTCGCGCTCGTACGCACCGACGGCTCCAACGCGGACCTCCCCGGCAACGACGGCAACCAGCGCACGCAGGTCTGCTGGGCGAAGCCTCCGTATGCGTCGTGGAGCTGCCCCGAGACGATCCTCGGCGAACGGTTCGACGGGCCCGTCGCATTCTTCTGGCAGGGGCGCCTCTTCGTCATCGCGCGCCGCCACGTCGACACGAACGGCGTGCGAAACCGCAAGCGGACGTCTCTCTTCGAGCTCGCCCCTGCGCCGACGGTCGTGTGGGACGGCGGCGCCGACGCGGGGCTGAATGGCGACGGCGCCTACCTCGTGCCAATCGACGCCGGAGTCGATGGATCGAGCGCCGCGAGCGGAGACTGGACGGCGCGCGTCACCGACGGGGGCGCCGAGGCGGGCGCGTTCGACGACGAGCCGACGCTGGCGGTGAAGTGGTGGGGCGATCTGCCGAGCGCAGGGGATACGGCCTACGCGGGGGTCGCGTTCAGCGATGCGACGCACGTGCGGGTCGTCTGGTACGCGGGCGACACCGCGGCCGACGTCGACTGGTACACGTCGATGATCGGCCCCACGAACATCTGGCTCGGCACCCTCGACCTGACGAAGGTGCACGGTCCGTAACCGCAATCGCCAAACCCGAGCGTAAGGCGTTCCTGCTCGACGCGGAGGCCCATCCCGAGCATACCCGGCGTTTACAACGCAGCACGAACCCGCCGAGGAATGATGAAACTCACTCATTGTCTGCTCGCCCCCATGATCATGAGCGCGCTCGCCACAAGCGCCTGCGACAAGCTCTCCGTCGGCGATTCGTCGTCGACCACGTCGACCACGTCGAACGAAACTCCCGCGCCGTCGACCAACGACACCGCCGCGAGCGACCAGTCGGCCGCCGAAGCGCCCCCCGCGCCGCAAGCCGAGAGCCCGGGCGCGGCGCCGAGCGCGAACGACGTCTGGGTCGAGGGGACCTGGAACTACACCGGCGGCCGGTACGTGTGGGGACGCGGTCGCTGGGAGCATCTTCGTCCGGGTTTCTCGCTCATCCAGCCGCGCTGGGCGCAGGAGAACGGGCGCTGGGTGCGTTACCCGGCCCGCTGGGCGCATGGCGGGCCTGGCGAGGGACGACCGGGCGAGGGACGACCGGGCGAAGGGCGTCCGGGTGAGAACAGGCCGGGCGAAGGACGACCGGGTGAGGGGCGACCCAATGAAGGCAAGCCGAACGAAGGGAAGCCCAACGAGGGGAAGAACGAGGGGCACTCGAACGACCACGGCAAGGACCACCACTAGTCACAAGTAAGCGCTTCGCGTTCGGTCCCCAGATCGAACGCGAAGCACGTCCGTCTTTGAGGGCATGCTGAACCCCCTTCGGATGCTCGCGGGTGCCTGCACGCTGATGACGAGCCTGACCGCGACGGCGGACGCGACCCACGGCGCTTCCACCCGTACGCTCACGCGGATGCACCTCTCCAAGAGCACCCACGCGCTCACGCTCTACGAAGGCGACGCCGTCGTGGGCTCGTTTCGCGCGTCGCTCGGGCCGGGCGGGCCGGGGCACAAGAAGCAGGAAGGCGACAACGTGACCCCGGTCGGCCACTACCAGGTCGTGAGCCACCAAGCGTCGCAGTACCGAGTGTTTCTGCGCCTCGATTACCCGAACACCGCGGACCGCGCCCGCTTCGAGACCGCGAAGGCCACGGGAGCGCTACCGAAGAACGCGCACATCGGCGGCGATATCGGCATCCACGGCACGCCGCAGAGCCACGAGTACGACGCCGAGCGCGCGAGCTTCTGGGGCGTCGACTGGACGGCGGGCTGCATCGGCGTTCAGGACGACGAGATCGACCGCATCGCGGCGTGGGCGAAGGACGGCACGATCATCGATATCGAGGATTAGACCGCGGCGAACGGCCCGACGCGGAAGTCGACCACGGCACGGACGACGACCTTCTTCTTGTGCGTCACCGAGAGCCCGAGGTCGGCGGAGCTCACTCGCGACCGCATGGCAGCCATGGGTGCGCCTGCGCGCGGCGGCTCGTAGCCTCCGAACGCGACCGGAGTCACCGTCGCCTCGGGCTCCGCGAACCTGTGCACGCCCAGCAGCTTCACCCCGAGCGCATCGGCTAGAGCCTTCGCGCGCACGGTCGCACGGGCCGCGCAGTCGACGAGCCACGCGGTCCGGATGCCGTCCGAATCGGGATAGCCCCACTCGATGCGCCCGAGGTCGGCGTTCTTCTGCGAGGTGATGACCCCGAGCACATCGGCGAGCGACTCGAGCTTCGTGCAGCGCACCTTGAGCGTGTAGGTGGCCGACGACGTCTTCAGGATGAGGCCGCTCTCGACCAGCGCGGAGATCGACTCCACGCCGATGTCCGCCTCGTTCACCCCGACCGTCGCGAGCCCCGCCACGAGCTGCGCGACCTCGCGCGCCTTCCCGAGCGCAGCGGCGCCGGTCACGAGCGACGACCCCTGCACGGTCACGTAGAGGTCGGCGTGGTCGGCCTCGATCTCGGTCTCGTGCGTCATCACGACCTGGATGAGGTCGCGGTCGTGGGCGTCGTCATGCGCGTGCGCGTGCGTCATAGAGCCTCCTGGGCGCCTCGAGTGTATCGCCGGTCCCACGGGCTGTCGTCGGCCGACCACAGTGGGGAGGGGGCGTGCTCATGCGCCGTGGGCTCGCGAAGTTCGCGACATTGTTCGCATTCGCCCGCTGGCGACGCGCGCTGCGACCTGGCCCGCGAGTTGCTCATGAAGCTCCTCCATGCGAATCGCCTTCGCGACCGCCATCCTGATGCTCCTCACGAGCGCAAGGCCCGCCTTTGCGGACGCAACGACGCCCGGCGGTTCCGCGCCGCCAGAGCGGACCGCATCGAGCGTGCACCGCACGGCCGGCGTGGCGCTCGTCATCGCGGGCCCGGTCGCGATGCTCTCGGGGTTCGTGCTGGGCATCGCAGGGGTGGACCAGGGGATCTCCAGTCCCTCGCAAGTCGGCTCCACCAAGGCACCGCAGACCGCGAGCCACGCATCGTCGAACGCGCTCGTCGGAACCGGGGTCGGGCTCGGGCTCGCAGGCGTCGCGGGGCTTGCGGCGGGCATCGTGCTCCTGTGCGAGGCGCCCTCGTCACGCGAATCGACCGCCGCGCCCGCGGTCGCCGTGGAGGACCGCTGGCTTCGGCTCCCCACGGCGCGGGAGTCGTCGTTCTCGGAGGCCGCGCGGCCGACCGCGATGACGGTGCCCATCCTCACCGCGCGGTTCTGACGGAACGGCCGAGCTCGACGGGCGCCGTCAAGCGGGCTCGTGCGCCCCAATTATCAGCCAAACCTCCCTTTTCCCGGCGAGTTCCGGGTGCTACTCCACCGGTCGCACGCGCCCTACCAAGCCTGCCACCCCGAGCATCGATGATCCCTCGTTTCGGCCAAAGCAACGTCCCCTCCGGCCCGGCGGACACGTCAGGCGCGCCCCGAGCAACCCCAACGCCGAACGCGGCACGCAACTTCGACGGCAAGGTGCTCGTGACCGGGGCGACCGGGCACGTAGGTGCGAACGTCGTCCGACGTCTCCTCGCCGACGGTCGCGACGTGCGCGTCCTGCTCGAGCCGGGGGCAAAGGCCGAAGCGGTCCTTGGGCTCGCGGTTGAACGCGTCACCGCCGACGTGACGGACATCGGCTCGCTCGAGTCGGCCATGCGAGGCTGCCGCCAGGCGTTCCACGTCGCCGCCATCATCTCCACCGTCGTCCCCACGCCCGCCGTCGAGCGCCGTCTGTTCGACGTGAACGTCATCGGCACGCAGAACCTGCTCCGCGTCGCCAAGCATCAAGGGATGGACCGCGTCGTCGTCACCGGCAGCTTCAGCGCCAACGGGTTCGACCGCGAGAACCCGCAGGCGCCGGCCGACGAGACGGTGACGCACTACCCGTTCGACGAGGTCCTCCCGTACTCGCGGACGAAGGTGCTCGTGGAGCACGAGGTCTTGAAGGCGGCGGTCGAAGGGCTCGACGTCGTCATCGCCACGAGCTGCGCCGTCCTCGGGCCGCACGACTACATTCCGTCGCGCATGGGGCGCACGCTCCTCGACTTCGCGAACGGCAAGCTGCGCGCGTACGTGCCGGGGGGCTTCGAGTTCATCGCGGCGCGCGACATCGCCGAGGGGCACATGCTCGCGATGGAACGCGGCCGCAGCGGGCAGAAGTACGTCTTCTCGTCGCGCTTCGTGTCGATCGACGAGATGATGAGCCTCTGGGAGAAGGTCACCGGGCACGCGAAGCCGCGCCTCCGATTGCCGCCGCCGATCATGGCAGGGGTCGCCGAGGTCACGAGCTTCGTCCTCGACCGGGTCGCGCCGAACGTTCCGCAGCGTCTCACGCCTGCGGCCGTCCGCATTCTTCGCAGCCAGCGCCGCGCCGACACGAGCAAGGCGCGAGGCGAGCTCGGCTTCAAGCCGACGGCCATCGAGGACGCCATCCAGGCCGCCTACGACGACTTCGTTCGACGGGGGCTCGCACCGCGCGGCCCGGCTTCGAGCACAGCACAGAAGACCGCAACCGTACCCGCAGCAGAGGCAACCGCATGAAGGACGCAGCGAAGCAGAACCGCGACTCCGACACCCCCCAGAAGCCGACGTTTGCCGAAGCGCAGAATAGGCGCCAGAAGGCGCGCTCGGCCGGCCTCGACCCGAACTACTGGTACTGCGTCGAGCACGACTCGGCGCTCGGCAAGGGGAAGGTCCAGGAGGTGAAGTTCTGGGGCCAATCGGTCGCGCTCTACCGCGACGAGAAGGGGCGTCTCCACGCGGTGGAGGACCGCTGCGCGCACCGTCAGCTCCCGCTCAGCCTCGGCGTCGTCGTCGGCGAGCGGCTCGTCTGCCAGTACCACGGCTGGGAGTACAACGGCTGCGGCGAGCTCGTCGGGGTCGGCCACACGCTGTTCGGCAAGTCGATGCCCAAGTGCAAGATTCGCCACTACCCGGTCAAGGTCCGCTACGGCCTCATCTGGATCTTCTTCGGCGACGCCGAGCGCGCCGAGCAGGTGAAGATGCCGGAGATCCCGGAGCTCGAAGGGGAGAAGCGCTGGGAGTGCGTGCCGGTCGACTTCACGTGGGGCGCACACCACTCGATGATCATCGACAACGTGAGCGACTTCACGCACGCGTACCTGCACCGGAAGTACAAGCCGTTCAGCGACGCCGTGCTCACGAAGCTCGAGACCATCGGCGACGTAGTGGAGCTCGCGTATGACACGAAGGTCGGCCAGGGGAGCATCTCGGGGCGCTTCGTCGACCGCGCAAACATCGACATGAACTCGATGACCCTCGCCTTCGACTACCCGTACCAGCGGTCGTCGACCGACGGGAAGATCAAGCACTGGTGCTTCATGCTCCCGATCGACGAGCAGACGACCCGCACGTTCTTCCTGTTCTACTTCGACTCGTTCATCGTCCCCTTCACCAAGGTGAAGATCCCGCGGCGCGTGATGAAGCCGTTCCTCAAGATCTCGAACGAGCTGCTCATCAAGCCGCTGCTTCGCGAGGACGGCATCGCGGTCGAGGCCGAACAGTCAGGCTACGACAAGCACTGGGACGCTCCGGTGTTCGACTTGAACCCGGCGGTGCTCGCGTTCCAGGCGGTCATCGTGCGCAAGTGGGAGACGTATCTGGCCGCAGAGAGCGCGAAGAAGGGGCCGGAGCGGCTCACGCAGCTCAAGAAGCGCGAGGCGCTCGAGTCGGAAGCGCAGCCGTGAGCGAGACGAAGAGCGCGCTCTCCCGCGATCGACGCGCGACCGTCGCAATCTTGGGAGCAGGTCCATCGGGGGCGGCCTGCGCGGCGCACCTCGGGCAGCTCGGAGTTCAAGACGTCGTCCTCGTCGACCGCCACGACTTTCCGCGCGACAAGACGTGCGGCAGCGGTCTGTCGCCCAAGGGGATCCAGACGCTCAAGGACCTCGGCATCTGGCACGAGATCGAGCCGCTTAGTTACCCGATCAACGGCATTCGTCTGGTTACGCCTGGCGGCCTCGAGAGCTGGCAGTCGGCGGGGGACAAGGCCGAGGCGGTCGTCTGCGAACGCCGCGTCCTCGACCACAAGATCCTGCAACGCGCCGTCGCCCGTGGCACCGAGTTCATCCCGAGCTTCAACGCCAACGCGGTGCTCGAGAAGGACGGACGCGTCGAGGGGATCCGATCGAGCGATGGCGTGGAGATCCGCGCGCGCTTCGTCGTCGTCGCCGGGGGCGCGCACTGCCGTGTCGGTGTCCCCGAGCAGCGTCCGCGCCAGACGATCCAGGCCATCATGGGCTGGTGGAGCGGCGTCGACTTCCGCCCGAACCACGTCGAGATGATCTTCGACAAGATGCTGGCCCCCTACTACGGCTGGCTCTTTCCCGAGGGGCCCAACAAGGTCAACATCGGCATCACCTACGAGGACTCGGAAGGCGCGCCGAAGCACAACGCGCGCGAGCTGTTCCAGGCGTTCCTCGACAAGCACTACCGCGCGCGCATCGCGGACGCGGAGGCCATCAAGGCGTGGAAGGGGCATCCGGTCGTGTGGAACTACACGCCGGAGAAGCTGACGCGACCGGGGGCCATCGTGGTCGGCGAGTCGGGGCTGATGACGCATCCTGCAACGGCGGAGGGCATCTACCAGGCGATGCGGTCCGGGATGCTCGCGGCCGAAGCCATCAGCGACATCGTGGGGCGCGGCTTCGATGAGCAGGGCGCCTTCGCGAGCTACGAAGCGGCGTGCAGAAAGACATTCCGCGCGTCGTTCCTCGCCGGTGGAGCATTCCGAAAGGTCATGCGCACGAACGCTCTCGACTGGGTCGTCCGCGCCGGCCAGAACCCTGCGATTCAGTCTGTGACAGCCAAGCTGCTCGCGTCGATTTGAGGATACGCTCGCCCTCTCGTGCGACCGCCCCGCGTAAGCCTCACCGCGCTCCTGTGTTTCGCAGTCTTCCCCGCCACCGCCTTCGCGGCCGACCCGACCGCCGAGCTGCTGCTCCCCTCCGCGCCCGCGCCTTCGACCCCGACCGGAGCCCAGAAACCGCTCGATCTGCGCGAGCCTCCGTTCGCCGACAAGGACTACTCGTGGCTCAACGGTAACAACCGCCAGCCCGAGTCCCTCCTCAAGATCGGCCCCACCGTCCTCTCGCTCTACGTCGACGCGTTCTACGCCTGGCAGTTCCACCAGCCCATCGATCACACCATCTTCCCGACGACCGTCGCGCCTCGCCACAACGAGATCGGACTGAACCTCGCGAGCATCGGCATCGAGCTACCGCCCAACGCGCTCGACACCGCGAAGGGGAGCCCCATCGGCCAATTCAGCCTCCAGTACGGCGACTTCGTCCAGGCCGTCAGCGGTCAGGACACGACCGTCAACCGGGGCTTCTTCCTCGCGAACGAGGCGCTCCAGGCCGTCCGCACCGCGTCTGCGGGCTGGCACTTCCACGTTCTCCACGGCGTGAACCTCGAGTTCGGGGTCTTTCCTTCGTACATGGGAATGGAGAGCTATCTCACGCAGGAGAACTGGAACTACACCCATCCGTTCGTCTCGGACTTCACGCCGTACTACTTCTACGGCGGTCGCGCGCAGATGTACCTGACGGCCGACGTGAAGCTCGAGCTGTGGGTCGTGAACGGCTGGCAGACCTATGGGCAATGGCAGGAGACGAAGTCGGGGGGCACGTTGCTGAACTGGCGGCCGACCGAGCGCTTCGTCGCAACGAACGTCATCTACGTCGGCCAGACGAGCCCCACCGACTCGAGCTCCGTCCGCTACTACACGGACAACTACGCGCAGCTTCAGTACTACAAGAACCCTCACGGCTTCTTCACGAGCTCCGCGCTCTGCGCCGTCGCCGACGTCGGCTATCAGGCCAACTCGCTCACAGCCAGCGGAGCGATGACCGGCTACTCGCTCACCCACCGCACCGAGTTCGGCGACGGATGGGCGGTCACCGTTCGCGGCGATATCTATTACGACCGGACGCGCGCCGTGACGAACAACCTCCCCATCGGGAGCCCGTACACGCTCCCCGATTCGAAGGACCCATTTCTTGGCGGAGGATTCACAGGCACCGTCGACTACCTCCCGAGCCCGTGGGTCCTCTGGCGGCTCGAGTACGCCCATCGGGCAGCCGACGTGCCGTTCTTCAGCGGAAGCGGGGGAATCACGGGGAACGGACCGGACGGCACCGCCGGGCCTGCGAAGGGATTGCCGGGCTACGAGCCGTTCACCCCCGATCTCCGCAAGAGCGACGACCGCATCATCGCCAACGTGACGCTCCGACTATGACGGGCGCTTTGACGCGCGCTTCGATGGGCGTTTCCCCTCTGGTCTCGCCGGGCGGTTCGTGGCAATTGTGGGCCCCATGAACTGGCGTGGCTCGCGGGGGCGCAGCCTGGTCGCGCTGGGGTTCTTCTTGGCGCGTCGGGGCGTCACCGCCTGGGTGGGGCTTGGGCTGACGGTCGCGTGCGTCGTCGGCTTCGGCGCGCTGGCCGTGGTCTTGGCCCGGCATGGCAAGACCGAGACTTTGCCGGACGTTCCGCTCGTCGCGTCGTCCGCGCTCGCGTTTGGCGTCGGCGTGCTCGTCGCCTTCGCGGCCTCGACGCGCGCGTTTCGACGGGATGAGGACGACGGCATTCGAGCGCTCCTCCGCGCCCGGGGCGTGACCACGTCTGGCTATCTCGCCGGTCGGCTCGCGGGGCTCGCGGCCTGCCTCGCAGCGCTCGTCTCCGGCGGGAGCTTCCTGGTCGGCGTCGTCGCGCTCTTCGCGGCGCGCGGACGGCTCACGGCCCTTCACACGCTGCAGGCCTCGGTGGCCGCTGCCATCTTCGGGGTCGCGTTCGCCCTGACGTTCGGCCCCGTCGCCATGGCCACGCTGGGGGGTCGCTCGCGCGGCGGTGGCTACCTCGCTCTGCTCTCCGTGCTCGTCGTTCCCGAGCTCGTGGCTCCCGCGCTCGATCGGTACGTCGCGCATCGCTGGGTCGAGGTGTGCTCCATCCCCGGCGCGCTCGCGGCGCTGCGAACGTCCATCGCCCCGGTCGGCGTCGACCCGTCCATGCTTGGCCGCGCCCTCACGGCGCTCGTCGTCATCGTGGTCACGTCGCTGCTCATCGTGCGGGCCGAGCTCGCACGCGCGCATGGCACTGCGGACGCCCCGCGGTCTGGGCACCCACCGACATGATTCAGGTCGCGGAGGTCACGGCGCGCACGCGAGGACGCTCGAAGGTCGATCTCGGCCCCGTGAGTCTGTCGCTCGAGTCGGGCACGTGCTCGGCCCTCGTCGGTGCGCGCGAAGATGGCCCCGAGCTGCTGCTATCGATTCTCGCCGGGGTGGTGGCACCAAGGCGGGGGACCGTGACGGTGGACGGAAGCCCGGCGAGCCCACGACGCTCGCTCGCGTACGTGCCCGCCGTGCCTGACCTGCCGACGGCCCTCGACGTCGACGAGTACCTCGTGCTGTCGTCCTCCGTGCGCGGCGAGCCCCACGCGTCGCCTCGCGAACGCCTCGCGCTCCTCGGCGTGACTCCGCTCGCACGCCGCCGCATCCGGGACCTCACCCTCGAGGAGTCGCGCACTGTCGCCTTCGTCGAGGCGCTCACGTCGAAGGCGAAGGTGCTCCTGCTCGTCGAGCCGCTCGTCGATCTCGATCCGCGCGCCGTCGGCCACATCGCGACCGCGCTTCAGGCCCGCGTGGACGCGGGGGCAACGGCGGTGATCTCGACGGCCTCGCGAGGAGACGCACGCGCTCTCTGCGAGGAGCTCTTTCTGTTCGTGCGCGGCGCCCTGAAGAAGCGGACCGACGCGGAACAAGAGTGGTCCCCCCCCGTCGGGCCAAACGGCGCACGGCTCTTCATCCGGAGCGAGGGGGCGAGGTTTCTGCTGGCCGAGCTCGGGGCGGACCCGACGTTCGTTACCCTCGAGGGAGAAGGCGCCACGCTGGTCGTCACCGGCAAGGATCCGGTCGCGATGGCCTCTGCCGTCGCCGTTGCCGCACGGCACGCCAGCGTCGAGCTCGATCAGCTCTCCTTCGAAGCCCCTGAAGAGGAGAGCACGTGACCCTCGCACGCCTCCCGTTCATGCGCCTTGTGCGCTCACGGCTCGTGTGGGCCTTCACAGTCGGGGCGAGCGCCATCGTCTTCGCCGTCGCGTGGCTGCTTCAGCATCGCGAAGTGCCGCCGTCGGCTCACGCGATAGCGCGCGCGCTCGACCTCTACGCGTCGATCGCGGTGCCGTTGCTCGTGTTCGCGCTCGTCTCCGCAGGTCTCGATGGGAACGGTCTCGCGCGCTCAGGACGTGCCCTCGTCCGGCTCGGCGCACCCCGAGGTCGCGTCGCGTCGACCACCGCGTTCGTCACGATGCTCGCGAGCGCCGTCGTCGCGGGGATCATGGGCGCGGTCGTCATCGCGTGCGCGCACGGGGCGGGCGATCCGCGGCTCGCCACCGACGTGATGCAGACGA
>Ga0302279_10001049_pt1 | contig 40368 bp, 38 predicted proteins | sample III_Bog_N3_3_FD_194541 | JGI IMG/M metagenome (GOLD analysis project Ga0302279, IMG submission 194541) | Peat permafrost microbial communities from Stordalen Mire near Abisko, Sweden - III_Bog_N3_3 | ecosystem: Environmental > Terrestrial > Soil > Wetlands > Peat | place: Sweden: Abisko... | reverse complement strand
CGACCTGAGCGACGCCGTCGGCCTGCGACAGCCGCTGCGCCAGGATGGTATCGGCGGCGTCGTAGATCTGCGCGGTGGACAGCGTATCGGACGACAGGGCGAGCTGCAGGATCGGCATGTCGGCCGGGTTGATCTTGCGGTAGTACGGCCGGGTCGGCAGGTCCGCCGGCAGGTCGGGCGTTGCGGCGTTGATCGCCGCCTGCACGTCGCGCGCTGCGCCGTCGATGTCGCGATCGACGTCGAACAGAGCCACGATCGAGGTATTGCCGACCGCGCTGGTGGAGGTCAGCTCGGTGATGCCGGCGATCTCGCCCAGACGCCGCTCCAGCGGTGCGGCGATGGAGGTGGCCATGGTCTCCGGATCGGCGCCCGGCCGGGCGGCGATCACCACAATGGCGGGCACGTCGAACGAGGGCAGGGCGGCCACCGGCAGGAACTGGTAGGCGACTGTGCCCGACAGCATGACGCCGATCGCCAGCAGGATGGTGGCGACCGGGCGGTTGATGAAGAAGGCGGAAAAATTCATGCGACGCTATTCGGCCGGCGCCGGGACCGGGCCTTGCCGACTAAACCGCAGCCTCAGCCGCTCGAACGCCAGGTAGATTGCCGGCGTGGTGTACAGCGTCAGGAACTGGCTGAGCAGCAGGCCGCCGATGATGGTCACGCCCAGCGGCCAGCGCAGTTCCGAGCCGGCGCCGCGCTGCACGACGAGCGGCAGGGCGCCGAGCAGGGCTGCCATGGTCGTCATCATGATCGGGCGGAAGCGCAACAGGCACGCCTCGCGGATCGCCGCCAGCGGCGGGGCGCCATGCTGGCGCTCGGCCTCGATGGCGAAGTCCACCATCATGATGGCGTTCTTCTTCACGATGCCCATCAGCAGGACGATGCCGACCAGCCCGACCAGCGACAGGTCGGTGCCGCAGATCATCAGCGCGAGCAGCGCGCCGATGCCGGCCGAGGGCAGGGTGGACAGGATCGTGACCGGGTGAATCCAGCTTTCGTACAGCACCCCCAGCACGATGTAGATCACCACCACCGACGCCAGGATCAGCCACGGCGCGGACGCGAGCGAGTGCTGGAACTCCGCCGCGTCGCCCGACCAGCTTCCGGAGATCGTCGGCGGCAGGCCGATGTCGCGCTCGGCCGCGGCCACCGCCTGCACCGCGTGGCCCAGCGAATAGCCGGGGCCCACGTCGAAGCTCAGCGTCACCGAGGGGAACTGCTCCTGGTGCGTGACCACCAGCGGTGCCACCGTCGGCTCGAAGCGTGCAATCGCGGACAGCGGCACTTGCGCGTCGTTGGTGCCGGGAACACGCAACAAGCTGAGCACCTTCGGGTCCGCCTGCCAGCCCGGATCGGCTTCCAGCACGACGCGGTATTGGTTGGACTGGCCGAAAATGGTCGAGATCTGGCGTTGGCCGAACGCATCGTACAGCGTGTCCGCCACCGCCTGCATCGACACGCCGAGCCGCATCGCCGCGTCGCGGTCCACCACTACCTGGGTACGGAACCCGTCATTCTGCTGGTCGGTGGCGACGTTCAGCAGTTCCGGCAGGTCCGCCAGGCGGTGGCGCAACTTCGGCGCCCAGACCGCCAGTTCCGCCGGATCGGTATCAACCAGCGTGTACTGGAACTGCGTGCGGCTGACCCGCGTGCCGATCTGCACGTCCTGCACCGGCTGGAAGAACGCCGTGATGCCGGGGATGCCGGCGATCGCCTGCTGCAGCCGCGCGATCACCACCGCGGCCGAATCGCGCTGGCGGACCGGCTTCAGCGCAATCGACAGCCGCCCCGTGTTGGGCGTCGCGTTGATCGTGCCTGCGCCGACGAACGAGACGACGCCGGTCACCGCCGGGTCACGCCGGACGATCTCCGCCACCTGTGTCTGCAGCGTCGCAAGGCGCGGGATCGACACGCTCTGCCCGGCCTCGGTCACCGCGATGATCAGCCCGGTGTCCTGCTGCGGCAGGAACCCCTTGGGCACGATCATGTACAGGCCAATGGTGCCGACCAGCGTGCTCGCGGCCACCAGCAGCATCAGCCGCTGGCGGCCGAACGTCCAGTCCAGGCTGCGCCGGTAGCCGGCCAGCAGCAGGTTGAACCCGCCCTCGCTCAGCCGTGCGATCCGTCCAGGTTTTTCGTCGGTCTTGGCACGCAGGATCTGTCCGCACATCATCGGTGTCAGTGTCAGGGAGACAACGCAGGAGACGATCACCGCGACCGACAGGGTCACGGAGAACTCCTTGAACAGCCGGCCGACCACGCCGGTCATGAACAGCAGCGGGATGAACACCGCGATCAGCGACACGGTCAGCGAGACGATGGTGAACCCGATCTGCGCCGCACCGCGATACGCCGCCTGCAGCGGCGGTACGCCTTGTTCGATGTAGCGCACCACGTTCTCGATCATGACGATCGCGTCGTCCACCACGAAGCCGGTGGCGATGGTCAGCGCCATCAGCGACAGGTTGTCGAGCCCGAAGCCGAGCAGGCTCATGATCGCGAAGGTGCCGATCAGCGACAGCGGCAGCGCCACGGCGGGGATGAAGGTGGCGCGCAGCGAGCGCAGGAACACGAAGATCACCAGCACCACCAGCACCACCGACATGATCAGCGTGATCTGCACGTCCAGCACCGAGGCGCGGATCGTTTCCGTGCGGTCGATGACGATGGTCAGCTTGATACCTGACGGCATGGCGGCTTGCAGGCGCGGCAGTTCCGCCTTCACCCGCTCCACCGTCTGCACGATGTTGGCGCCGGGCTGGCGCTGGATGTCGAGCACCGCTGCCGGTTCCGGCGCCTTGTCCGTCCCAAGGTACCAGGCGCCGACGCGGTCGTTCTCCACGCCGCGGATCACGCTGCCGATGTCCGACAGCCGCACCGGCGCGCCGTTGCGCCATGCCAGCACGAGGTTCTGATACGACGCGGCGTCGATGAGCTGGTCGTTGGCGTCCAGCGCGAAGGCGAGCCGCGGCCCGTCGAAACCGCCTTTCGGCCCGTTGGCGTTGGCGTTGGCGACGGCGGTGCGCACGTCCTCCATCGCCAGCCCGTAGGAAGCGAGCCGCGCCGGATCGACGCGCACCCGGACCGCCGGGCGAAGCTGGCCCTGGACCGTCACCCGCCCGACGCCGTCGATCTGCGACAGCCTGGGCTGCAGCAGCGTGTCGGCGGCGTCGCTGACCACGTCGATCGGCAGCGAGTCCGAGGTCAGCGCCAGCGTCAGGATCGGCGCGTCGGCCGGGTTCACCTTCGAATACACCGGCGGGTAGGGCAGATTCGGCGGCAGCGTTCCGGCGGCGGCGTTGATCGCCGCCTGCACGTCCTGCGCGGCGCTGTCCATGCTGCGGTTCAGGTTGAACTGCAGCGTGATCTGGCTGGTGCCCTGCGAGCTTTGCGAGGTCATCATCAGCAGCCCGGGCATCTGCCCGAACTGCCGTTCCAGCGACGCGGTGACCAGCGTCTCCATCGTGTCCGGTCCGGCGCCGGGCAACTGCGTGGTCACCTCGATGGTGGGAAAATCCACCTCCGGCAGGGCCGAGACCGGCAGCGCGTGGTAGCCGAGCGCGCCGGCCAGCAGCACGGCAACCGCCAGCAGCCAGGTCGCGACCGGCCGGGCGATGAACGGCGCGCTGATGCTCACGAGGCGCCGCCTCCCCCGCCGCGAAGCCGGCGGGTCCCGGGGGCGGACGTCTGGTCCGAAGCGGGCGCTGCGCCGGAAGCTGCGGGCTGCGCCACGGCCACTTTGGCGCCGTCGGTCAGCCGCGAGGCGCCGTCCACGACCACCGCGTTGCCGGGCTGCACGCCCTCGGTGACGATGCTGCCCTGCTCGTCCTCATGCCCGACCGTCACCGGGTGGCGGCTGGCGGTGTTATCCGGCGTGTTGACCACATAGACGTAGGCGCCGTGCGGGCCGCGTTGGACCGCCGCGGTCGGCACCACGACGGCCGCCTTCGCGGTATCGACCTGCAGCCGCACGCCGACAAAGCCCCCCGGCCACAGCGTCTCCTGCTGGTTGGGGAACGTCGCCTTAAGCTTGATGGTGCCGGTGGTCTGATCGACCTGGTTGTCCAGCACCGCCAGATGGCCGGTATCCAGCAGGCTGGCCGTGCCGCCGCTGGCCGCCTGGGTGTAGGCCAGGGCGACCGGCGCCCCCTGCTTCATCGCAGCCGCCACCGCCGGCAGGGTCTGCTGCGGCAGGGTGAACACCACGGAGATCGGCTGCAACTGCGTGATCATCACCAGCCCGGTGGTGTCCGACGCGTGCACGATGTTGCCCTGGTCCACCAGCCGCATGCCGGTGCGCCCATCCAGCGGCGACGTGATGGTGGTGTAGCCGAGCTGCGTCCTGGTGTTGTCGATCTGCGCCTGGTCCTGCCGCACCAGCCCTTCGTACTGCGTCACCAAAGACCGTGCGGTGTCGGCCTGCTGCTCCGAGGCGTATTTGTTGGCGATCAGCTTCTGGTAGCGCGCCATGTCGAGCCGCGCGTTGGCGAGCTGCGCCTCGTCCTGCGCCTTCTTTGCCACCATCTGGTCGTAAGCGGCCTGGTAGGTGCGCGGGTCGATCTGCGCCAGCACCTCGTCCTTGCGGACCTTCTGGCCCTCCTTGAAGTTCACGGCGACCAGCGGCCCGTCCACCATGGGCTTCACGGTGACGGTGTTGAACGCCTGGACAGTGCCGAGCCCCTCCAGGAAGATCGGCACGTCTTTCTGAACCGCCGCGGCAACCACCACCGGCACTGGCAGGCCGGCGCCGGGACGGACCGCCGGCGTGCCGCGGTGCGAGGGCCAGAACCAGATCGTATAGACGATGGCCGCCACCACCAGCAGACAGAGCGCAACAGCGCCGATCCTGCGCAAGCGGCTGCGCCGGCGTGTCTGTGGGCGCGTCTGCAGGTCGGGGGGGTCGCGGATCAAGGCGTCCATGCTCGGGCTATCTCCCAGCGATCATATCGGGGCGGTTGCATGCCATGCCAGCCGTCACTGAATGTTTCCCCCGACCGGCAACGCTACTCCGCCCTTCAGCAGACCGGGCGACAGCCCGGGGAACTGGTCCGGAATCGGGCGCGGCGATTCCGTCCACCCGCCGCCCAGCGCCTTGTAAAGATTGAGCAGCGCCTGGAACCGCGTCAGCCGCACCTGGGCCAGGATGTCCTGGTCGTTGAACAGCGTCGTCTCCGCCTGCAGCACGGTCGTAATGTCCACCGTGCCGGCGATAAGCTGCGCCCGGGCGATGTCCGCCGCGCGCTGCGCCGTCGCCACCGCCTGCGCCTCCAGCGCCTCCTGCTCGGTGGTGTAGCGCCAGGCGGTCAGCGCGTCCTCCACGTCGGTCAGCGCCTGCACCACCGCCTTGCGGTAGTCGGCCAGCAGCTCGTCGTAACGGCCCTTGGCCTGCTCGAGTTGCCCGCGCAGCGTCCCCGCATCGAAGATCGGCTGCGTCAGCCCCGCGCTGAGCGACGCGATGGTGCCGCCCGGAAAGAACATCGCGTTCAGCGCCGCCCCGGAAAACCCGCCCTGGCCGGTGAGCTGGATGGCGGGAAAGAACGCCGCCCGAGCGACCTTGATGTCGAAATTGGCGGCGATGAGCTGCGCCTCGGCCGCGGCGACGTCCGGCCGGCGGGCGAGCAGTTCCGACGGCAGGCCGGCGGTGACCAGCGGCAGGGACAGCGCGGTCAGCGTGCCGGGGCGCGCGGTGATCGCCTCCGGCGGCCGGCCGACCAGGATGCCGAGGCCAAGCAGCTCCTGCTCGATCTGGTTGCGGAAATTGGGAATCGTGGCGCGCTCGCCGGCGACCAGCGCCTCCTGCTGGGCGAGATCGAGCGCGCTCGCCGTGCCCGCCTCCATCCGGCCGCGGATCACCGCGAGCGTCTGCTCGGCGTCGGCCAGATTCTGTTCGGCGACCTGCATGCGGTCGGCCAGCGCCAGGGCGGTGAACCAAGTGTCGGCGACGTTGGTCGCCACCGTCAGCGCCACCGTCTGCTGGTCGAACCGGCTGAACATCGCGCTGGCGACCGCGGCCTGTCGGGCGGCGCGGTTCTTGCCCCAGAAATCCAGCTCGTAGGCGACGTTGAGCGCGGCACTGTAACTGTGCGTGTCGATGCTGGCGTTGCCGCTGCGGCCGCCGATCCGGCTGCCGCTCCCGCTGCTGCCGCCGCCGCTGGCGAGCCCGATATGCTGCCAGCCGCCGCTGCCGGTCGCGTCCAGCGTCGGCAGCAGCGCGGCGCCGGCGATGCGCACCTGGGCGTCGGCCTGTTGGACGCGAGCAATCGCGGCGGCAATGTCGAAGTTGCGCACACGCGCCTCGTCGATCAGCGCGTTCAACTCCGTCGAGTCGAAGCCGCGCCACCAGTCGGCCGCGGGCCATGCCGCTGCCTCCGTCGCTTCGGTGGCGCGATAGATCGCCGGCATCTCCAGCACCGGACGGCGGTAGTCAGGACCGAGATTGCAACCGGTGAGCAGCACGATCGCCGTTACCGCACCGGCACGCAACGGGCGGCGCTTCCGTTGCTGTACCGCGCCGTCTCGCCAAACACTAAACAGACCCAATACGCCAAACCCACTTCCTGCCGGCAAAATCTCTACGGTGCGTTCCCCCCGGGCGCAATCCGGCTGGCTTGCAGGCCACCTTAGCGACGACGTGTAACCGCCATGTGTCCGGCGGCGACGGCCACTATCCGGTTCGTGTGGCGAATCGGTGGGGAAACGATGTTGTGCGGCCGATGGCGATATGCGAGGGATTCGTCCATAAACCAGGGAGAACGTCCGGGGTGAGAGACACCATCCTGGCGACCGAGGGCCTCACGCGCGAATTCAGCGGCTTTACCGCCGTTGATGGCGTGTCGCTGCGGGTGCGCCGCGGCACGATCCACGCGCTGATCGGCCCGAACGGTGCCGGCAAGACCACGTGCTTCAACCTGCTGACCAAATTCCTGCAACCGACCAGCGGCACGATCCGCTTCAACGGCCGCGACATCAGCCGGCTGAGCCCAGCCCAGGTGGCACGGCTCGGGCTGGTGCGCAGCTTTCAGATTTCGGCGGTATTTCCGCATTTGACGGCGCTGGAGAACGTGCGCCTCGCGTTGCAGCGCGCACGCGGCGCCAGCTTCGACTTCTGGCGCTCGGAGCGCACGCTGCTGGTCTATGACAACCGTGCCCGCGAGCTGCTGTACGATGTCGGCCTGACCGGGTTCGCCGGGACGGTGGCAGCGGAGCTTTCCTATGGGCGGAAGCGGGCACTCGAAATCGCCACCACGCTGGCGCTCGATCCGGAGATGATGCTGCTGGACGAGCCGACCGCCGGCATGACCCACGGCGACGTCGATCGCATCGTCGAGCTGATCCGCCGGGTGCGCGACGGCCGCACGATCCTGATGGTGGAGCACAATCTGTCGGTTGTGGAAGGGCTCTGCGACACCATCACCGTGCTGACCCGCGGCCGGGTGGTGGCGGAAGGCGACTACGCCGCGGTTTCGCGCAACCCCGAGGTCGTTGCCGCCTATCTGGGGACGGTGGATGCTTGAGGTCAGCGGCCTGAACGCCTGGTACGGCGAAAGCCACATCCTGCAGGGCGTGGATTTCGAGGTCCGCGAAGGCGAGGTGGTCACGCTGCTCGGCCGCAACGGTGCCGGCAAGACCACGACGATCAAGTCGATCATGGGGCTGGTGCCGCGCCGCCGCGGTAGCATCCGCTTCCGCGGCGCCGAGACCATCCGGCTGCTGCCGAACCAGATCGCGCGCGCCGGCATCGCCATCTGCCCGGAGGAGCGCGGCATCTTCGGCTCGCTGTCGGTGACCGAGAACCTGATGCTGCCGCCGGTCATCGCGCCGGGCGGGCTCGACATCGACACGATCTACCGGCTGTTCCCCAACCTGAAGGAGCGGGCCCGCACCGCGCACGGTACGCGGCTGTCCGGCGGTGAGCAGCAGATGCTGGCGATCGGGCGCATCCTGCGGACCGGCGCCAGGATGCTGCTGCTGGACGAGCCGACCGAGGGGCTGGCCCCGGTCATCGTGCAGCAGATCGGCCGCACGATCAGGGAGATCAAGGCACGTGGCTTCACCGTGCTGCTGGTCGAGCAGAATGTCCGCTTCGCGGCCACCGTCGCCGACCGCCACTACGTCATGGAGCATGGCAGGGTGGTGGACATGGTTCCCAATCACCGGCTCCGCGACAGCATGGACACGCTGCACGAATACCTTGGCGTTTGAAACCAACATCCAGGGAGCGATCCAGCCATGACACTTTCTCGCCGTGCTTTGCTCGCGACCGCCGCTGCTGCCGCCGCCGTGCCAGCCGTGCCAGCCCGCGCGCAGGGCTCGCCCACGATCAGGATCGGCGTCCTGAACGACCGGTCCGGTCCGTACGCCAACATCGCCGGCCAAACCTCGGTGATCTGCACGCAGCAGGCGCTGGAAGACTTCGGCGCCTCCGCCAAGGGGTTGAACGTCGAGGTGATCAGCGCCGATCATCAGAACAAGCCGGACATTGCGGTGTCGATCGCCCGGCAATGGTTCGATCGCGATGGTGTCGATCTGCTGCTCGACGTGCCCACGTCCTCGGTGGCGCTGGCGCTGGCGCTGCAGGGCGTCGTGCGCGAGAAAAACAAGGTCTATATCAATTCGGGTGCCGCCAGCGCGGCGCTGACCGGCGAGCAGTGCTCGCCAAACTTCATTCATTGGAGTTACGACACCTACATGCTCGCCAGATCGACCGGCGGGGCGATGGTGAAGGCGGGCGGCAGCTCCTGGTTCTTTCTGACGGCGGACTACGCCTTCGGCAAGAAGCTCCAATCGGACACAACCAACCTGGTCACTGCGTCGGGCGGCAAGGTGCTGGGCGCCGCGACCTACCCATTCCCCGGCACGACGGATTTTTCCTCGTTCCTGGTGCAGGGCCAGTCGAGCGGCGCCAAGGTGCTGGGGATCTGCAATGCGGGTGCTGACACAGTGAACTCGATCAAGCAGGCACACGAATTCGGTCTGCCGCAATCGATGAAACTCGCGGCCATGCTGATGTTCATCACCGACGTGCATGCGCTCGGTCAGCCGGTCGCGCAGGGCCTGAGCCTGACCGAGAGCTTCTACTGGGACCTCAACGACCGCACGCGGGCGTTCACCAACCGGGTGAAGGCGAAGACGCCGAACAACTACCCGAACATGATCCATGCCGGCTGCTACTCGGGCGCGCTGCACTACCTGAAGACGGTGGCCGCGATGGGCGCGGCGGAGGCGAAGAAAGACGGCGCCGCCACGGTCGCGCACATGAAGAAGATGCCGGTGGAGGACGACTGCTTCGGCAAGACCACCATCCGGGAGGATGGCCGCCACCTGACCCCGGCCTATTTGTTCGAGGTGAAGACGCCGTCCGAGAGCAAGGCCCCGTGGGACTATTATAAGCTGATCGCCACCACGCCCCCCGATGAGGCGTACCGTCCGCTCGCCGACGGCCACTGCCCGTTCATCAAAGCCTGAGCGATGGCAGCGCAGCAAAGCCACCGGCCGAACGGATGACGACCATCTTCGGGGTGCCCGGCCCGCTGCTGTTCGGGCAGCTTCTGCTCGGACTGATCAACGGCGCGTTCTATGCGATGCTGTCGCTCGGCCTGGCGATCATCTTCGGCATGCTGAACATCATCAACTTCGCGCATGGCGCGCTGTTCATGATGGGAGCGTTCGTCGCCTGGATGCTGCTGAGCTACGCCGGGATTGGCTATTTTCCGTCACTGATCCTGTCGCCGCTGATCGTCGGCCTGTTCGGGGTGATCCTGGAGAAGACCGTCATCAGCCGGCTGTACAAACTCGATCACCTGTACGGCCTGCTGCTGACCTTCGGCCTGGCGCTGGTGATCCAGGGCTTGTTCCGCAACTATTACGGCAGTTCGGGCATGCCTTACCCGATTCCTGATGTGCTGCAGGGCGCCACAAATCTCGGATTCATGTTTCTGCCCAACTATCGCGGCTGGGTGGTGGTGGTTGCGCTCGTGGTCTGCCTCGCAACGTGGGCGATCATCGAGAAGACCCCGCTCGGCGCCAGGCTGCGTGCCGCGACGGAAAATCCCGGACTGGTGCAGGCGTTCGGGGTCAACGTGCCGCGGTTGATCACACTGACCTACGGCGGCGGCGTCGCGCTGGCTGCGTTCGCCGGCGTGCTGGCGGCGCCGATTTATTCGGTGAACCCCAACATGGGGGACAATTTCATCAATGTGGTGTTCGCGGTGGTGGTGATCGGCGGCATGGGCTCGATCCTTGGCTCGATCGTCACCGGGTTCGGGCTTGGCGTCATCGAGGGTCTGACCAAGGTGTTCTGGCCGCAGGCCTCCGCCACGGTGGTATTCCTGGTGATGGTGATCGTGCTGCTGGCGCGGCCCCGGGGACTGTTCGGGAAGCTGGCCTGATGGTCGGCTTCTCCCGCGCGGAGCGGATCGCCTTCCTGGTGATGCTGGCGCTGATCGTGGCCAGCCCGTTCGAGCTCTACCCGATCTTCCTGATGCGCGTGCTGTGTTTCGCGTTGTTCGCCTGCGCCTTCAACTTGATGATCGGCTATGTCGGGCTGCTGTCGTTTGGCCATGCCGCATTCTTTGGCATGGGGAGCTACGTCGCCGCCTGGACGATGAAGTACTGGCATGCCGATGCCGCGGTGGCGATCCTGCTCGGCGGCGCGGCCGGGGCGGCACTCGGCCTGTGCCTCGGCTATCTGGCGATCCGGCGCTCAGGCATCTACTTCGCCATGATCACGCTGGCGCTGGCGCAGATGGTCTACTTCTTTTGCCTGGAGGCGCCGTTCACCGGAGGCGAGGATGGCATCCAGCTTGTGCCGCGCGGCCATGTCCTGGGCGTTATCCCGCTCGACAGCGACAGGGTCATGTACGGCCTGGTCGCAGTGGTATTCCTCGCCGGGTTCCTGTTCATCCACCGCGTGATCCATTCGCCGTTTGGCCAGCTGCTGAAAGCGATCCGCGAGAACGAGCCGCGCGCCACCTCGCTCGGCTACCGCACCAGCGACTACAAGCTGATCGCCTTCGTGCTCTCCAGCGCCCTGTCCGGAGTCGCCGGCGGCACCAAGGCGATCGCGTTCGGCATCGCCACGCTCACCGATGTCAGCTCCGGAACCTCCGGTGAGGTGGTGCTGATGACGCTGCTGGGCGGCCTCGGCACCGTGTTCGGCCCGGTGGCGGGAGCGACGCTGGTCCTGGCCATGGAAACCTACCTGGCCCAGATCGGCGCCTGGGTCACCGTCGCGCAGGGAACGATCTTCGTGGTCTGCGTGCTCGCGTTCCGCCGCGGCATCATCGGCGAGATCGGGACCAGGCTGCGGGTCGCGCTATAGGTGCAATCCAGCCCGGCGGAGCGGGAGCCGCTCTTTTACGATTGGTTGACAGCTATCGATATAGCCCTGGGAGCCACGACGCAAACCGGGGCCTCACATGACCACTATTACGCAAAGACTGGGCATCGGCAGCATGGAGATGCCGATGCTTTTCCAGGACGGCGGCGAGAGTCTGGCCGCACCCACGTCTGACCCGCTCGTGGTCACGGTCGGGGACGTTCCGAACGCGCCGACCATCAGCGGCTTCGCGCCGGACACGGCAATCACCGCCGCGGACTATACGTCGGTTGACACGGCAACCGCGGGCGCCACCGGCCAATGGGCCTTCGTGACGGGCAGTTACGCCGACGGCAGCCAGAGCTTCACGGCCTCGGCCACCGACCAGTCTGGCGACACGACCAATTCCACCGTTATGTCCGCCCCGCTCGATGTGAACGTGGAGAGCACCGCGCCGACCGCTGCGATCAGCGGAGCCACCGAACAGGGCGCCGACAACAGCACGCTCGTCCTGGCCGGGACCACGATGGGGGCGGCGGACGGCTATTCCACCGTCGCCATCCATGACGGCGCGCAGCTTCTTGGCACGGCGGCGGTCGCCGCGGACGGCACCTGGACGTTCCAGTTCGGCGATGCGGCTTACAGCAGCCACAGCTTTACCGCGCAAGTGACGGACGCCGCCAACACCACGTCCACGCCCTCGAATCCGCTTGTGGTAACGGCCGCTCCGTCGACGCCCGCTGGTGAAACTCCGCCAACACCGACAATCGGGGCGGGACCAGACATCAGTGCGACCGGCCAGACCGCGGATCAGAACTTGGTCACGCTCCGCGGCACCGCCGATAACGGGGACTACATCAACGTTTACTATGGTCGCATCAACGTTTATTATGATAGCGTTCTGCTCGGCAGCGCCACGGTCGGATCTGACGGCACGTGGGTGTTCACCGCGGACCAGCTTTCGTACGGCGCCCACGCCTTGACGGCATCGGCGAATGATGGCCAGGGGTTGAATATTCCCAACGTCATCGCCGCGGACTATGTGTCGGGAAACGCGCTGACGCTAAGCGGCACCGACCCAACCGGCATCCTTTCCCAGTCTAGGGATCGACCCTCGACATTCTCCAAAGGGCATTTTGCGCTCGCGGTCACGGTCGGGCATATTCAGGACGCGCCGACCATCTACGGCTTCGCGCCCGACATGGCAATCACCGCCGCTGGCTACACGTCGGAAAACATGCTGACGCTGGACGGCACCGCTGATGCGGGTAACACCATGAGCGTGTTCGACGGCACGACTCTGCTTGGATCGGCAACCACGGGCGCCAACGGGCAGTGGTCCTTCGTGACGGATAGGCTCGCCGATGGCAGCCACATCTTCACGGCCTTGGCCACCGACCAGTATGGCGACACGATCAGCTCCAACCTCATGTCCGCCCCACTCGATGTGAACGTCGAGAGCGCGGCGCCGACCGCTGCGATCAGCGGAGCCACCGAACAGGGCGCCGACAATAGCACTCTCGTTCTTGCTGGGACCACGACGGGGGCGGCGGACGGCTATTCCACCGTCGCCATCGATGACGGCGCGCAGCTTCTCGGCACGGCGGCGGTCGCCGCGGACGGCACCTGGACGTTCCAGTTCGACGATGCGGCTTACAGCAGCCACAGCTTTACCGCGCAAGTGACGGATGCCGCCAACACCACGTCCACGCCCTCGGACGAGTACTACCTGGCAGGCTCCGGGTCGGTGACCATGACGGCAGGCTCGGGCAGCAACACCTTCGAGTTCGATTTCCTGACGGCAGCGGCGCGGACCGACATCCTCACCGACTTCACCTCGGGCGTGGACCACCTGAAGCTGGTCGGCTACGCCACCAACGAGCTGGCCACCGACCTGTCGAAGGCGGTCAGCGACGGCCTCGCCGGTTCACTGCTGTCGCTGTCGGACGGCACGCACCTCGATTTCGCCAACATCGCGGTGGCGTCGATCCTGAATATGTCGGCCACGGCGTTCGCATAACTGGCATTGCCAGGCAACTTCGGACGGCGCCGTACCGCAGGGTTGGCGCCGTCCGGTCTTCAACACGATCCAGCACCTATCGGCGGACCGGCAACCGGTGCCGGATTGGGCGGGTGCTGCGGCCGAATGTGACAGCAGCACCTTGGGAGGCTCCTCTTTTTAAGAACTCAACTATTGTTCGTGTGCTGACAAAACCCATCTACGCAAAGTCGCTCACGGTTCCGTTAGCGTATGACAGTCGTCAGAATTTCGTGCACATTGCGATGGCCGATTGTCTGACGCTACGACCCGCGACAGCGAATCCGGTTCCCCGCCCACCCGCTTTGGGTTATGCTGCATCGCAACATGCCGGTATTCAACAAGACAACCGTCGGGCGCTTCAACGCCGAGAGCCTGTTCCGGCCCGAGTCGGTCGCCGTCATCGGCGCGGGCTCGGCGGAGGGCAGCCAGGTGATGGCCAACCTGCTTTCGGGCGGGTTCAAGGGCGCCGTCCTTCCGGTTGACGCACGCCACGGCTCGATCCGTGGCGTGCTCGCTTATCCGAAGATCGACGCGCTGCCGATCGCGCCCGACCTGGCGGTGATCGCCACGGCGGAGGCGGAGGTGCCGCTGGCCATGGCGGCGCTGGCGGCCAAGGGCTGCTTTGCCGGCGTTGTGATCGGCCCCGGCACGGGCCTGGTCGAGGCCAGACGGGCGACCGGCATGCGCGTGCTTGGCCCCGGCTCGTTCGGCATCGCCGTGCCGTCGCTCGGCCTCAACGCTTCGCTCGCCCATATCACGCCGCCGCTGGGCAAGCTCGCCGTTGCATCGCAGTCCGCCACCCTGTGCCGCGCGGTGCTCGACTGGGCGCAGCCCAACGGCGTCGGCTTCAGTCATATCGTCGGCGTCGGCGGGAACAACGATCTCGGTTTCGCCACGGTGCTCGATTGGCTGGCGCGCGATCCGGGGACCGGGGCGATCCTGCTGGACGTCCGCAAGATCAAGAACCGCCGGCTGTTCCTGTCCGCCGCGCGGGCCGCGGCCAAGCTGCGTCCGGTGGTGGCGATTCGCCCGGGCGGCCGGCTGATGGACCCTTCCGGCGACGGGGAACGAGCCTTCGAGGCGGCGCTGCGCCGCGCCGGCGTGCTGAGCGTCACCCGGATCGAGGACCTGCTTGCGGCGGTCGAGACCCTGGCGCGTGCCCGCCCGGCGCGCAGCGAGTCGCTCGCCATCGTCTCCAACGCGATGGGGCCCGGCCAGCTCGCGGCCGACGCGGTGCTGCGGGACGGGCTGCAGATCGCGCAACTTTCGGCCGAGACCGAAGCCGTGCTGCGGCTCAAGCTTCCCGATGCGCCCCCGATCAAGGGCTACGTCCATGTCGGTCCCGGATCGCCGGCCCGGCTGGCCGAGGTTGCCGCCCTGCTGGCCGGCGCGCCCGAGGTCGGCGGCGTGCTGGTCGTGCATGCGCCCGCCGAACTGGCCGACGATGCGGCGATCGATTCGCTGGCCGCCTGCGCCGGCTCGGTCCGTGTTCCGTTGCTCGTCAGCGTGATGGGCGAGACCACCGCGGCCGCCCAGCGTCACCGGCTGATCGCGGCGGGAATGGCCGTGTTCGCCACGCCCGAGCAGGCGGTGCGCGGCTTCCTCCATTTGGTGCAGGACCGCCGCAACCGCGCCGCCGCGCGGGAAATGCCGCCCAGCACGGTGTTGACCGTAGCCCCCGACCGCGGCGCGGTGCGCCGCCTGTTCGACCGGGTGCGCCGCGAAGGCCGGCTCGGCCTGATGCAGGACGAGGCGCTGGATGTGCTCGCCGCCTATGACGTGCCGACGGTGCCCGGCCGCACGGTCACCTCGCCGGAAGACGCGCTGGAGGCGGCGGCGCTGCTCGGCTACCCGGTGGCCGCGAAGTTGCGGCAAAGCGAGCGGCCGTGCGATCGCGCCCGTGGCGGGCTGGCGCTCGACCTGCACGACGCCGGCGAGTTGCGCGTCGCCGCCCGGCTGATCGCCGCCCGCGGCGCGCGCCAGAACGTGCCGGAGACCGGGCTGCTGGTGCAGCGCCAGGTCGGCCGCTCGCGGGAGCTGCGTGCCCGCGTCGTGGACGATCCGGTGTTCGGCCCGGTGATCGGGTTTGGCCAGGGCGGCTCGACGGCCGAGCTCACGCATGACCTCGCCCTTGACCTGCCGCCGCTCAACCTGCCGCTCGCCCAGGCGCTGGTTGCCCGTACCCGCGCCGCCGCCACGCTGGCCGGCTTTCGCGACATGGCCGCCGCGAATGTCGGCGCCGTGGCGGAGACGTTGGTCCGGATCAGCCAGCTCGTGGTGGATTTCCCCGAAATCGCCGAGATCGACGTCAACCCGCTGTTCGCCGACGCCGACGGGGTGATGGTCGCCGATGCCTGGGTGCGCCTGCGCGGCGTGGACGAGCCGGCGATGGAGCTGGCGATTGCGCCCTATCCGTCCGAGCTGGTGGAGCGCGTCGAACTGAAGGGCGAACGCCTCACCATACGCCCGGTCCGCCCCGAGGATGCCGAGCAGCACGGCGCGTTCTTCCGCCGCCTGACGCCCGAGGACGTGCGCTATCGCTTCTTCACCGCGATGCGCGAGCTGTCGCCCGAACAGCTCGCGCGCCTCACGCAGGTCGATTACGACCGGGAAATGGCGTTCGTCGCGGTGCGCGAATCGACCGGGGAGACGGTCGGAGTCTCGCGTCTGGTCTGCGAAGGCGATGGGCGCACTGGCGAGTTCGCCGTAGTGGTGCAGCGGGACATGAAGGGCAAGGGCCTGGCGAGCCTGCTGATGCATCGCCTGATGGACTGGGGCCGCACCCATGACGTGACCGACATGGTCGGCCAGGTGCTGGCCGACAACGCGCCGATGATCGGCTTCGTCCGGCATCTCGGCTTTTCGTTGCGCCGGATGCCGGATGAGCCGGATGTGGTCGAGGCGAAGATGGTGCTGGAGAAACTGGACGCCGTGGCCTGAGTCTCGGCGTATGCACCGCAAAGCTGGCTGGATGAAGCCGGCCCGCACCGTGCAATCATCCGCCATGACCCAAGCGACGGTGACTGCGATGATCGAGAACCCTGAAGTCGCGCTGCTTGCGGAGCGCATCGAGCAGGCGCAGCGCATCGCGCTGTTCACCGGGGCGGGCATCAGCACGGAGTCCGGCATTCCGGATTTCCGCAGCCCGGGTGGGTTCTGGATGAAGCAGCGCCCGATCGAGTTCAATGAGTTCATCGGCTCGGAGGAATTGCGGCGCGAAGCCTGGCGCCGCCGCTTCGACAACGACCCGGTGATGCGGGCCGCGCGCCCCAACCGCGGCCACCGCGCGATCGCCGCGCTGATCCGCGGCGGCAAGGCGCGGGCCGTGATCACGCAGAACATCGACGGTCTGCACCAGGCCTCCGGCATCCCGGACGAGCAGGTGATCGAGCTGCACGGCAACACGACCTACGCCACCTGCCTGGACTGCGGCATGCGCTACGAACTGGAACCGCTGCAAGCCGCTTTCGGGCGCGATGGCAGATCGCCGCGCTGCACGCAGTGCGACGGGCTGATCAAGCTGGCAACGATCTCGTTCGGCCAGGCCATGCCGGAAGCGCCGATGCGGCGCGCCGAGGCGGAAACGCTGGCCTGCGACCTGTTCATCGCCGTCGGATCGTCCCTGGTCGTCTATCCCGCGGCAGGGTTCCCGGTGCTCGCGAAACGCAACGGTGCAACGCTGGCGATCGTGAACCGCGACCCGACCGGCCTCGACACCGTCGCCGACCTGGTGATCAACCGCTCGATCGGCGAGGTCCTCGGCGACGCGGCCGGGGCGGGGTAGTTCCCTTTGAGAAGATCAGGTCTCTGGAAAGGCGGGCGGTAGTCGGTGTCCGACACCGTCGGCGATACCCTGCGCCACCGCGATCTTGAGCAGATTGCCCTGGTCACCCTGCGTTGTGCGCGCATCCTTATGCAGTCCGGTTGCCGCGCTCGGGTGGTGCATGCCTGCGGCGAGGCGTTGGCACGAGCGCAGGGCGTGGATCTGCTGGGCTTCCGGGTGGGCTATGCATCGATCGCCATAACACTCGGCGACCGGGTCAACTCCATTACCCGGATGGTCACGGTGACCCTAGCACGGCGTGAACCACCAACGCGATTGGTCCGTGCGCGCGCTGGTGCGAGAAGCGACTGAAGGCAGACTTTCCCTCGGTGAAATCGATGCGCGTCTCGACACATTGGAACGCCAGGCACCTTCCTACCCAGCCTGGCTGGTTGCGGACGCGGTCGGTCTGGCCTGCGCCGCATTCGGCGTCGTGCTGGGGATCGACCACCTGGCTTTTTTGCCGGTGATGGTGGCGAGCAGCCTGGGCCAGTTCTTGCGCCACCAGCTTCTGCTCCGTGGCATCAATGTGTATGTGGTGGCCACGGCGACCGCGCTGCTGGCCGCGGGACTTTGCGGACTGGGGGCACGCTTCGCCGGCAGCAGTACGGTCGATCTGGCGATGTTCGCTGCCGTCCTGTTGCTGGTGCCCGGTGTCCCGGCCACCAATGCACTGGCCGATGTCATCGACGGCTATCCGACTTTGGGCAGCGCGCGCGGGGTGTCCGTGCTGATGGTCATGCTGTTCACTTCCACCGGGTTGTGGCTTGCCAGGTTGCTGGCCGGCATGCAGCTTTGACGCCCGACTTTCTGCGGATCGGCCACACGGCTTTGTTCGGCGGGATAGCCGCGGCCGGTTTTGGGGTGCTGTTCAACTGCCAGCCGTCGGCGCTGGCCTGGTGCTCCGCAGCGGGCGCACTGGCGCTGACGGTACGCGCGCTGGGCCTGGACGCGGGATTGAGCCTCGAAGCGGCATCATTCCTCGCCGCGTCCACGGTCACGGTGACGGCGGTGGGGCTGCTGGGCCGCGTGCTGGGGACGCGCGCCAACGCAGTGGCTGTGACAGGCTGCATCCCGATCGTGCCCGGGGCCTTCTTCGCGCAGGCGCTGCTCGGCCTGTTCGCGCTGACTGATCCGAACGCATCGCCCGACCCTGCCGTTACGCTGACGACGGTGTCGTATCTGCTTCGGGTGGTGTTCACACTGGGCGGCATCGGGGCGGGGATAGCGATCCCGCTGCACATCCTCCGCACCCGGGAGTTCTGAAGCCGCCGACTGGTCCGCGAAACTTTGCTTAGCAGCGGCGACTGATACGCCCGGCAGACGGTGAAGCCCGTGAGACAACCTGACACCGTTTCCGGCGCAATGCGGAACGTGACAGCGCTGTCTGTCGCGTGCCCTTGAATCAGGCCCCGAAGCCGGCGCTGGTGCCGGTTCGCTGCCCGCGCCGGCCTTTCACTGAAGCTCCCAAGGGACTGAAGTGGGGAAGGGAGATCGACACCCGGCGTGCGGCTTTCTGTATCCAGGCGCAATTTCTAGAAACCGGAGCGGGCGATGGCCTTGAGCTTGAAAGACAAGGAGACGGACCGGCTTGCCCGAGAAGTCGGCGCCCTGACCGGGGAGACGCTGACCGATGCCGTGCGCACGTCTTTGGCCGAGCGGTTGCAGCGCGAGCGTTTGCGGCGTGGGCAGCCGGCTCGGCTGGCAGACCGGTTGTTGGAGATCGGCGCGCATTGCGCCGCGCTGCCTGATGTCGATACCAGGAGCGCGGACGAGATTGTCGGCTACGACGAAACCGGCATGTGGCGCTGATGGTCGTCGATACCTCGGCGCTGATCGCGATCCTGCTGCGGGAGTATGCCGGATAAATGCCCCGGCAGAGGCCGGCAGAGGTGCTGAATGTGGGCCACCGCCAGCAACTGAGATGCGCATCGGGTTCGGTCACGCTCGCCGGCCTTTGGTTGCGCTGCGGGCAAGGATATCCGCGACATCCGCTTCCGTCATTTCCAGCACCACGGCCAGCGCTGCCTGCATCGCCTGCACGACGGCGGGCGCGTCTGCCGACGCCAGCGGCGCCTGCGCGCTTTCGGTCTGCTGCAGCCCGAGCTTGTCACCGCCGGGCGTCTGGTCCAGCAGGATGACCGACAGCCCCGCCCGCGCCACCTTCTTCGGCGGATCGGCCACGAACGCGGTCAGCTCGCCTTCCAGCACATAATCCGCCGCCAGCCGGCTCCCCGGCTGCGTCACCGCGGCGAACAGCCCCGAGTCGGCGAGCCATTGCCGCAGGCTTGCCTCCAAGCCCTCCGCCGGCGGGACGGCCCATTGCTCGTAGAAATCGACCTGCAAACTGCCATCCGGCAAAAGCCGCTGCAGCCCACGCACCGCCAGCCCCGGTCCCGCGGTCAGCGTGCGCAGCAGCAGGACCGGCCCGTTGCGCCGCGGCGGCAGCGCCTGGGGCCGGCGCACCAGCAGCGGCCAGTCGCGGCGTTGCAGATACGGCTGCTGCGGCAGCACGGAGCAGCCGGCCAGCGCGGCTACGGCCGCCAATGCTGCGCGACGCTTCATCCCAGCTTCCCGGTTCGATGGCCGCTTTGGCGGGGGAATGGCCGTGCGCTGGGGGCGGGTAGCTTTTGCGCCATCGGCCATCGCCGGCTCGCGCGTGCAGCGGCGGATGGCGCTTCGCTGCTCCGCCCTACGCTGTACGGCCGGCGTTGGGTCGCTGGCATGAGTGGCGCCGCGCACGGCCGCCGGGATGTCGGCCGGGCCGAGGAAGCCGTCGGTCCCGCTGGGATCCCCGCTGGCATCATCGCGCCGGTTCCGCGAGCCGCGGCGGTGGGCCGCCGGTCAGCACCTGGTTCGGATAGCGGCGCAGCGACTCGGTCATTTCGCGCAGATTTGCGACGGTGGCCCCGATGTCGCGCAGCACGGGCAGAAGCGCAGCCTGAACATCCGCGGTGCCGTTGTCCGCGCGCCGCGCCGTCGCCTGCAGCGCGGCGATCAGCGGCGGCAATTGCGCCGAGGCCGCCGCCAGCCGGTCCGCAGTCTGGGCTGCTCCGTCCACCGTGCGGTGCAGCGCCGGGTCCTGCGCCAGCGCACGCACCGAGCTTGCGGTATGGCGCAGATCGGTCATGAGGCCGGGCAGATCGGCTGCCTGGATCGCATCGTCCAGGCGTTGCAACAATCGCTCCGTGCTGACCAGGACTGCATGCGCCTCGCCGTTGTTGACATTGCTCCGGAGGTCGTTGACCAGTCCGGTCAGCGACTCTGCAAATTTGGCGATGTCCACCTCGTTCAGCCTCGCCAGCAGTTCCTGGGCACCGTTCTGTACCTGGGCGAGCGTGCTCGGCACCGATGGTATGTACTCGCCTTGCGGCTTCCACGGGATCGCTTCCACCGGATAGCGGTCCGGATCGACGAAATCGAGCTCAAGGTAGTTTACCCCGGTGAGGCCCTGCGAGGCGATCCGCGCGCGCAAGCCCAGCTTCACCGCGAGCGCAACGTCCGGCGTCACGCCGATCCGCGCGATATCCACCAGATAGCGGACGTACACCAGGCGATAGATCGGACTGTCGATCGGCAGCTTTTGACCCATCCCGTACGCCGCGGTAACCAGGCCGATCGCTGTGACCCGGCCCACCGTCACGCCGCGGAATTTCACCGGCGCGCCGACCTCCAGGCCCTGCACGGATTCGCGGAAATAGGTTTCATACAGCGCGCCGTGCTCGATCTTCGTCCCACCGAGGAACCAGACCAGCCCGACCAGCAGCGCGGTGCCCAGCACCATCAGCAGCCCGACCCGCAGGTAGACGCCGCGTCCCTCCATCAGCCGGTTTCCGCCGCCAGGATTTCCCGCCGAAAGAATGCCCGCACGGTCGGGTTCGGGCTTTCGTCGCGCAGCTTGCGGGGATCGCCTTCGGCGATGATCCCGCCGCCATCCGGCGTCGCCGCGTGGTCCAGCATGATGCAGCGATCCGCGATCGCAAGGATGGAGGCAAGCTCGTGGGTCACCACCACGAAGGTAGCGCCGAGATCGTTGCGAAGGTCAAGGATCAGCCGGTCGAGTCCGGCCGAAGTGATCGGGTCCAGCCCGGCGGAGGGCTCGTCAAGGAACAGCAGCGGCGGGTCGAGCGCCATCGCGCGCGCGATGCCCGCCCGCTTTGCCATGCCCCCGGAAATTTCCGCCGGGTTCAACTCCGCCGCGTCCGCAAGCCCAACCAGGCCGAGCTTCGCCCGTGCCACCGCATCGCGGCCCTCCGGCGGCAGGTTGGTGAACATTTCCAGCGGCAATGTGATGTTTTCCAGCAGCGTCATCGAGCCGAACAGGGCGCCCGACTGGAACATCACGCCGATCTGCCGTTGCACCGCGCGCAGACCTGCCGCGCCACCCGGCCCGGTGATGGTCTTGCCGAGGATGTCGATCCGCCCGGCGGTCGGCGTCAGCAGGCCGATAAGCTGCTTCATCAGGGTCGTTTTGCCCGACCCCGAGCCGCCCAGAATGACGAACACTTCGCCCGGCGCGACGCTGAACGACACGTCGCGGTAGATCGTGCGCGTGCCGAAGCTCTGCGCGACGCCGTCCACGGCAACGGCAAGTTGGCTCATTCCGGCCGCCTGTTCGGTTGGCCGGCCAGCCGGTTGCGGGCCGCCGGATAAGGGATCAGCAAGCTTGGACGCTATGGCGCGATCGCACCGGGAAAGAGCGGTTTCTGTATAAAGCAGAGTGTGCCGGCGCACGATGGCGCCTTCCGCCATCGGATGGAAGCCAGGGTGCGGCCGGGGCAGGCTTACCAAAATTCGGTGCCGGGTGCCCCCTTGAAGGGTCCGACCAGATTGTCTGTGATCCATCCGCCATAGAAGCCGCCCGGCTGCGGACGCACCCTCTCCTCGCCGACAAAACATGCATCCATTTCGCCTGCGTACACCGCAATATGATCGCGCAGGGCGGTGAAGGCAGTCGCTGGCTCGGGATAGCCCCAGGCCGCTTTGTCCGCGGTCCGACCGCCGGCGGCGATGGCCCAGTAGCGCGAAGGGCCCTTCCACTCGCAATGGCTGCTGCCGGGAACCGGTTGCAGAACGCCAGGTCGGAATGCAGCCAACGGCAGATAGTAGGTGGGCGGGTGGTAGGTCTCGAGCACCCTCAGCGCCGCCTGGGTTTCCGCAACGATCTGACCGGCAAAGATAATTCTTACCCTCCGCGCTACCGGCTCGATCCTCGGGGGGCGGGGATAGTCTCGCACATTTTCCTGCGCGGGCATGGCGGCGGTCATCGCCAACACATGGGAACGCAGGGCGACTTAGCCAGCACTGGGGGCTGGTACCCCTGGGTGAGAGATTACCAAGAGGTCGCGAACTTCCAGTCGCACCGCGACCGAACGATCAACCTGACCGTGTGGAGGACGCCCGGCCGAATCCTCGCCCAGCCTCTGTCAGGGCGCCCTCGCAGGTTCTTCTCGATGTCAAAAGCGTTCCAAGTCTCGGTGGTTCGAGCACCGAGACCGCCACCGGCCGGTCTGAACGACTGTCGTCCAAGCCAGCCAGTTCATTTTACTTCTTGATAGCGTCGCGTGCCGTATCTTTCAGTCCGCCGGCAGCATTCTGTATCTTACCCTCGGTCTTCTCGGCCTTGCCTTCAGCCTCCAGCTTGGCGTCGCCGAGCACTTTCCCAGCCGCTTCTTTGATCGAGCCCTTGATTTCCTTGGCCGAGCCGGCGATCCGGTCTTTGTCCATGTGGCGCCTCCTTCTGAAGCCACCAGACTTTGGACACACAACCCGAGATGTTCAAGGGAGGCGTCTATGACGGAACCGTGCGAACCGACCGCGGTCGAGCGCGCCGACCATCGTCCTGGCGCCGGGCAGTCCGCCGGTCACGGCACGATCGAGCGGCTCGGTTTCGCGCGCGGCCGCGCCTGATCACGCCGCGCGCGAAGGCAGAGACGGCTGGTATCAGGCGTGCTCGAATATCGACGAGAACTGGCAGGAAGTCTCCGCGATCCCGCTGCTGGTGGGGGAGGCATAGCTGGCACCCGCTGTGGCGCCGTTATCCCGCGATACCGACCATATGGACGTGCGCACGACATTCGGGTCCGTCTGCACGTAGGCGGCGAGTTGCTGGGCGTCCGCCAGTGTGAAAACCTCCGACGACACGTCGTTGATCCCAATCATCGGTGTCACGCCGATCTTCGCGTCAAGGCCGGCGGAGGGGTATCCCTGCATGGCGCGGATCGCTCAAGGTACTGTCTGCAATATCCTCGCCAGCCAGGAGGTAAAGCCGCACAACGCTACTATCTCGAACGCCGCGACGAGGCGTTCGAGACAAAGATGGCTGACGTTCTCTGCGTCTATCGCGAGGTTGCGATCCTGCGCGAGAGCAAGGCCACTGATACGAATGTTGCGATCATCTCGTACGACGAGAAGCCGGGCATCCAGGCAATCGGCAACACCGCACCTGATCTGCCGCATCTGCCGCCGAAGCGTGCTTCGCGCGTGACCACGAATACAAGCGCCATGGCACGCTGAGCCTGCTCGCCGGGATCGACCTGCTCACGGGAAAAGTGAACGCCAGCGTCGCGGGTCGCCATCGGTCGCGGGAGTTCGTCGGCTTTCTCACGCATCTGGACGCGGCCTATCCCATCGACACCGCAATCAAGCTGATACTCGATAATCACTCGGCTCATGTTTCCAAGGAGACTGAGGCATGGCTCGCGACCCAGCGCGAGGGCCGCTTCACCTTCGTGTTCACGCCGAAGCATGGGTCCTGGCTTAACCTCGTGGAAGGCTTCTTCTCCAAGCTGGCACGGTCCCTGCTCCGCGGCATCCGCGTCGCGTCCAAGGCCGAACTCAAATCGAGGATCCTCGCGCGTCTCAACGACATCAACAAGGAACCCGTCATCCACACATGGACCTACAAGATTGATGCGGCTGGGTGATATGAGTCGTTTTTTGGAAACGATGTACTCGTCAAGCTGAGCCGTAAGACCGGTCCAAGCCTGTGCGGAGATACAAGCGGCACCTGGCGGTCTGGAGCATCGTGGAACGACCCGGCGGTTGGGCGAGGAGATCGCCGCCCTCATATCCGTTGTATGGGGTGGCTTCATAAGCTTTGTAATATTTGGCCGACCACACTGTAACCCGCTGTCCTGCGCCGCCGCCCGCTGGGCCTACGGTGCCCGGACCTTCATAGCGCTCAGCTTGTTCGCTGCGCGGGCAAAGTGCCGGTCGAAGCTTACGAAGCCGTCGCATTCTCGCGCCGTCGCCAAGTGGAGCGCGTCGGCGAAATCCATGCCGCGGTCCATCCAGTCCAGTGCCTGGGCGGCGGCGGCGGCGTCTTGGATCGTAACGTGTTGAAGACCGGCGAAGGCACGCAGCGCCTTGGCGAGCGGGCCGGCCGCGTAGGCGTAGACGCCGCGCAGCACCCACTCGGTTTCGAACAAGACCGTCGTGCAGACGAACACGTCTTCCTCGTCGATGAGTTTTCTTGCCTGGGCCGCTTGCGTGGGGTGGTCACCTGTCAGGTAGCGAACAACCAGATTAGTATCGATTGCGAGCATGCCGCCGCTTGGCCTCCGCCGCGATCCCCGCCGCTATCTCCGCCAAGGTCTTCGGCGTGCCATCATAAGGCAGGCACGCGAACACATCTTCGCCGCGGGTTTGCGCGAAGACCGGCGCCGCTTTCAGAAGCACGCCATCGGGGGTGTCTTCCACCAGAAGGCGCGTGCCGGAGTCCCAGTGGCGCTTCTCACGGATGGCCTTGGGCAGGATGACCTGGCCTTTGGTAGAGACGGTGGTGGTGAGGCTGGCGGGGGTTGGCATGATCCGGCTTCCGGGGTAAGACGGAAGTAAGATAATGCGGCGGTGCCGGCGTTGCAAGGCCGTCTCAGGCGCGGTGCCGCAGATCGCGCTGTGCCTTGGTCTGTCGCCGTCGCGATCAATGCGCTTCGGCCCAGGTCCGTCCGATCCCGGTGTCAACGACAAGCGGAACGGAAAGCTGTGCCGCTGCTTCCATCACACGCTTCGCTAAGGCGGCGAGCTGCGCCCCTTCGGACTCCGGAGCCTCGAACAACAGTTCGTCATGCACCTGCAACAACAGCCGCGCCCGCAGCCCCGCGTCGCGCAACGCGTCCGGCAGGCGGACCATCGCGCGCTTGATGATGTCCGCTGCCCCGCCTTGCAGCGGCGCGTTGATCGCCTGACGCTCGGCGTAGCCACGCTTTGCCGGGTTCCGATCGGCAATCCCGGGAACCCAGCAGCGCCGGCCGAAGGCGGTCGTCACGTAGCCGTTGATCCGCGCTTCCTCCTTCGTGCGTTCCATGTAGGCGCGGATGCCGGGATAGCGTGCGAAATAGGCTTCGATGTAGCCGCGCGCCTCACCCGGAGGGATGCCGAGCTGGCGGCCGAGGCCGAACGCGCTGATCCCGTAGATGATGCCGAAATTGATCGCCTTGGCGCGCCGGCGCGTCATCGGGTCCATGCCCGCCATCGGCACGCCGAACACCTCGCTCGCGGTGCGCGCGTGGATATCTTCGTGGCGGATGAACGACTCCCGCAGCACCGGGATGTCCGCGACGTCGGCGAGCAGGCGCAGTTCGATCTGCGAATAGTCGCAGCTCACCAGCACATGGCCCGGCTCGGCCACGAAGGCGCGGCGGATGCGGCTGCCCTCCTCGGTGCGGATCGGGATGTTCTGCAGGTTCGGGTCGTTCGACGACAGCCGGCCGGTGGAGGCGGTGGTCATGGCGAAACTGGTGTGCACCCGCCCGGTGTCCGGATTGATCTGGCCCACCAGCGCGTCGGCATACGTCGTCTTCAGTTTTTGCAGTTGGCGCCAGTCCATGATCACCGCCGGCAGTTCATACCCCTGCTCGGCCAGGCCCTGCAGCACCGAGGCGTCCGTGCCCCAGGCGCCGGTCTTCATCCGCTTGCCGCCGGGCAGCTTCATCTCGTCGAACAGGACTTCTCCAAGCTGCTTCGTGCTGCCCAGGTTGAACTCGTGGCCCGCGAGGCGATGGATGTCGCGCTCCATCACCAGCATGCGCGCCTCGAAGTCGCCGGACATGCGGCGCAGGTCGTCGGCATCGACCTTCACCCCGGCCTGCTCCATCGCCATCAGCACGGGGATGAGCCGGCGCTCCATTTGCTCATACAGCGCCAGCGCGCCGTTCAGCCGGAGCCGCGGGCGGAGCGTCTGCCACAGCCGCAACGCGATGTCCGCGGATTCGGCGGCCTGGCATCCGCAGCGGTCGATCGGCGCCTGTGCCAGAGGCAGTCGTCCCCGACCGGTGCCGGTAACGTTGTCGAACGAGATCGGCGTGTGGCCGAGATGGAGTTGAGCCAGTTCTTCCAGCCCGTGGCCGTGCAGCCCGCCCTCCTGGCTGTAGGAGATCAGCATGGCGTCATCGACCGGCCAAGCGGGAATCGGACCGGCGGGCGGGAAGCCGGCGCGCGCCAACACTTGCAGGTCGAACTTGGCGTTTTGGAAGATCTTCAGCACGCCGGGGTCGGCCAGCACGGGGGTCAGCGCGGCGATCGCGGCCTCGGTCGGCATCTGCTCGACCAGGATTTCGTGCCGCAACGGGACGTAGCAGGCGCGGCCCGGTGCGATGGCCAGAGCGATCCCCAGCAGGGAGGCGCGCATCGCGTCCGGCGAGTCCGTGCGGGTCTCGATCGCCAGCAGGCCGCAATCGCGCGTGCCATCGAGGAAGCGGGCCAGCGCATCCGGTGTTGTAACGATGTCATAGGGGCCGAACGCGATCGGCCCTTCCGCGGCAGCCGGCGCGGGCGCCGCTACGGGCCTGGGCCGGGTCATCAGCCCCAGGTCCGCCTGCGGCTTGCCCGGTGCCTCCCCGGCGCCCGCTTCTTCCTTCGGCTCCAGCCCGAGCCGTACCGCGATGCTGCGGAACCCCATCGTCCCGAGCCACGCCTTCAGCCGCGGCTGGTCCAGGTCGCGCGGCGCAAGCTGGTCGATCGGCAGAGGCATCGGCGCGTCGGCACGCAGGGTGACCAGCTCGCGGGACAGCCGCGCCGCCGCCGCGTGCTCGATCAGCATGTCCCGCCGCTTCGACGGCTTCATGGTTGCGGCCGCCGCCAGCACCGACTCCAGGTCGCCGAACTCGTTGACGAGCTGCGCCGCGGTCTTTGGGCCGATCCCCGGAACACCCGGAACATTGTCGGTCGAGTCGCCGATCAGCGCCTGCACCTCGATCATCTTGTCCGGGGTAACGCCGAACTTCTCCATCACCTCCACTGGGCCGATCGGCTTTTGCTTGATCGGGTCCAGCAGTTCCACGCCGGGGCGGATAAGCTGCATCAGGTCTTTGTCGGACGACACTATCGTCACCTGTCCGCCGGCATCGGACGCAGCCTGCGCGTAGGCGGCGATCAGGTCGTCCGCTTCCCAGTCGGCCAGTTCGATAGCCGGCACGCCGAAAGCCTCGGTCGCCTCCCGCACCAGGGCGAATTGCGGGATCAGGTCGTCGGGCGGCGGCGGGCGGTGCGCCTTGTAGTCCTGGAACATCCGGTTGCGGAACGTCACCCGCCCGGCATCGAAGATCACCGCCAGGTGCGTGCCGACATGCTCCCGCAGCAGCTTAGCCAGCATGTTGGTGAAGCCGAACACCGCGTTCACCGGCACCCCGTCCGGGCGGTTCATCGGCGGCAGGGCATGGAACGCGCGGAAGACGAAGCCTGATCCGTCGATCAGTACCAGGTGCAGCCGCTGGCCCGAAGCGAGGCCCTGTTGGGCCTCGGCGACCTCGGTATCAGTGCCCGGAGGGGCCGTGACCGGCTCCTTCCTTCAGCACGAACAGGCGCGAGCAGTAGGGGCACATCACCGACCGGTCCTCGATGCGGAGGAAGACGCGGGGATGACCGAGCGCACCCTCCCCGCCGTCGCAGGGCACCACGCGGTTGTCCACGGGAATGACCTCGGTCGGGGACAGGGACGCGCTGGCGTCCGGCATATCGTTCGTCCTCATGCAAAAGTGTGGTCGGGAAGGCCGCGTGATGATAGCGATGCGGGCTGTGCTTTCAACCATGACCCGACACCTTGTGGCGGCCCTTCTGGGTGCGCTGCTGCTGAGCGGCTGTGCCGGCCGGATTGCGCCGTTTGCGCCGGCGGAAGGGCCGCCCGCGGAGACGACCGGCTGGTTCGCCATGCCGGACGGTGAGCGGCTGCCATACCGGACCTGGCTGCCTTCGGGGACTTCGGCCGCGGGCCAGGGGGCGGCTCAGGCTGCGAGGATGCAGGGCGGGGCGGGCCGGGGCGTGCGGGGGCACGCTGGGGTTGCGCTGGCTTCTTCGGGCCGGGCCGTGGGGGCGCCGCAGGAAGCGGGGGCGCAGGACGGCGAGCCTTGGGCGGTGATCCTGGCTCTGCATGGCATGAACGACAGCCGGGACGCGTGGGAGTATCCGGCGCCGGACCTCGCGGCGGCCGGGATCGCGGTTTACGCACCCGATTTGCGCGGCTTCGGCGCCACGGCGGGGCGCGGGCGGTGGCCGGGAACCGGGGCGTTCGTCGCCGATACCCGTGCCATGGCCCGTGCGCTGCGCACCCGCTACCCGCATTCGAAGCTGATCCTGATGGGCGAGAGCATGGGGGCGGCGGTGCTGATGGCGCTGGCGACTTCCCCGGACCCGCCGCCCGCCGACGGTTACGTGCTGATCGCGCCCGCCGTGTGGGGGCGGGCCGAGATGAACCTTTTTCTCCGCGCGAGCCTGTGGGTCGTGTCGAACGCGATGCCGGGGTTCGTGGTGCCATCAGGGATGACGCCCACGCGGATGGCGAGCGACAACCGCGCGGCGATCCGCCGGCTGTCCACCGATCCGCTGACGATTCGGGAGACAAGGGTGGACGCGGTGCGCGGGCTGGTGGACCTGATGGACGCGGCGCTGGCGGCGGCGCCCCGGTTCCACGCGCCAGCGCTGTTCATGGCCGGCGGCAAGGACGAACTGATCCCGGAGCAGGCAACGTCCGCGGTTTGGCATGCGCTGCCGGGTGGGGAGCGGCTGGCGTTCTACCCTGGGGGGTATCACCTGCTGCTGCGTGATTCCGGGCGGGAGACTCCGATCGGGGACGTGGTGGCGTGGATCAGGGACCCGGGGGCGCCGCTGCCCTCCGGGGCGGACCGGGCGGCGGCTTCCTGGCTGGCTGAACGGAAGTGAGGGTTCGGGTCTTCCGTGGGGCGGAGATTCGGGCTATGGGAGGGGTAACGGACCCGTAGCTCAGTTGGATAGAGCGTCGCCCTCCGAAGGCGAAGGTCGCACGTTCGAATCGTGTCGGGTCCGCCAATTTGTGAGCTAGTCGCCTTCTCGTAAGAGCCGCTTGGTAGCTTTTTGTATTTGATTACGGTGTCGGCACACTCGCGCACTATCGGCCAACCAGGGCTCTGGCGCCCTTGCGCCTCAGGCTAATGGCAACACTTCCAGGCGCTCGGGTGATTTCGGTGGCGTCGTGGCGCGCCGATGAGGATAATCCGGTCTTCCCTCTGGGATCACAGCCGAAGACACTGTTGCTTTGTCCAGAGGAGGGCATTGATCAAGGCCTGATTCCAGGGCACCGGTATCTTTTTAAGAATCCATCCAATTGGCAAAGAATGCAAATTTGGTCAGAAATATTGCATACGAGGTTGGCTGCCTTTGCGGAATCGAAGTGCCAAGAGCATTTCCAGCCGTCGATGCTAATGGAAATTTCGGTGTTCTTGTTGAGTTTTTTTACGGTGTCAAGCTCAGATCTGGGGAGGAGCGATTTGTACATGGTTCGGATCTTTTGGACAGGCTGATCAAGGACAGGAAGCGCGGCAGGCCTCACGGGATACAAACAAATATCCGCCTGACGCAGGCCTATGGAGTCAGTGACGCTCCTCAGCGGTGGGCAGCAATGATTGCTTTTGACGCGCTGATTGGGAATACGGATCGCCATCCGGACAATTGGGGCATCCTTCATAACTTCGTCAAGCCTGCGTCCGCAGGCGTGCGGCTTGCGCCTGCATTCGATAATGGCACCAGCTTCGGGCACGAAATCCCCGATTCAAAGATCAGTGATCGCATGGTGCCACGCCGACTTGCGGACTACCTCGATCAGGGCAAACACCATTGTGGTTGGTCACCCAGGGAGGACGGACGTGTTCAGCATTCCGTGATGTGCGCGAGACTCGCATCTCACGACGATGATGCTGGCGAGACCATAAATAATGTGGTTCGCTTCGATCCCGCACCACTTGCAGGAGTCTTGGCTGCCTACAGCGATCTCGACGTTCCTATCCGACTGTCGCGCGCGCGGGCGGATTTCATGATGGAGCAATTAATTAGACGGCGCCGCAGTGTGCTGGATAGGTTAGGGGGGTGATATGGCAAATTGGCTGGAGCATATCGTCGAACCGAAGAAGCTTATCCTGGCTTGGCAAGCGCCCGACGCGGCGGGAGACCGCTATCGTTGGGCTGTCGGACAAGTCTACGAAAATAATGGCCATGTAGAATTGCAATATTTTGCAGATGATGCTGAATTCTGCTCCGTGAATCAGGGTAAGTCATTTTCGGCTTTGCATAGTCTGGGGTACCGTGGCTATCCGGCGTTCCCTATCAAGCAAAAGCGTCACCGTAACAATATTCTGAGCACTCTTATGCGCCGTCTTCCCCCTCGCTCGCGGGACGATTTTGATAATTATACGGCGCATTTTGGAATTCGGCATGGCGCTGAGATTTCGGACTTTGCTTTGCTGGGTCGAACTGAGGCAAGGCTTCCGAACGATGGCTTTTCCTTGGTTGATCCCTTAATTGACGCAACGCTACCCTGCGATCTGTTCATTCAAGTTGCAGGATACCGGTATCATGCTGCCGGGATCGTTCCGTCACTTAAGGTGGGCGATTCTATTACATTCCGAGAAGAGAACGATAACCGACACGATCCTAACGCTGTAGAGGTCATGACAAGGGGGGGTAAGGTCGGCTACATCAATCGGCTCCAGACCGGCGCATTGCATCGATGGCTGAAGGCCGACAGGGTGGTCGCGTCCGTCGAGAGAATGAATGGTACGCCGGAGCGGCCTCGTGTCCTGATATTTGTGCGGGTTCGCTCACAGCTACAGGATGTCGATTTCTTGGCGTCGGCAAACGCGCCGTAGGCCGTTCTGTCTCGCGCGGACCGTCAGCCTTCGGTGCCCGATTTTTGCGGACGCCACCGCGTCGCGTTAAGTTCGACAGACTGCCAACCGACATTCGTCCGCCCGGCGCCGTCTTCCCCGCAACACGTGCCGCCCGGCACAAATTGCCCGGTGACGCCGCCGCCGAAAGCCGCAGGCCAGCGCCCCCGTACGCCCTGGCACAAGCCTTGCTCCGTTCGCACCCGAAGCAAGGAGAACGCGTCGTGAGCGTTTCAAGCGTATTGGTGTCGGTGGGCCTTGCCCAGCAACTGCAGAAGCAGGCGCAATCAAGCGCCACGGCAAAGACGGCGGCCACGGGCATCGCAGCGCAGGCAGATGCGGTGCAGCAGGCCGGCAACGCCCATCACCGCCGCCACCATGCCGCAACGCAGTCTTCAGGCACGTCCCAAGCCGCCCCATCCGCTTCGGGCGGATCGACACGCCTCAACATGTTTGCTTGACCCGATCGCCAACCGCCAAGCCCTCTGCGTCTCAAAAGGTGAGCCTTGACCGACAGTTCGCATGGGTTCGCTCCATCCGATTCTCCGGACCAGGGCACGTTCGAGGCCATATTCCATGCCCTCGATGCCAGCTCACGCCCCGTGATCGGACCGGCGCAACCGCGGCTGCTGGTGATCCCGATCCGCGACGATGATGGCGTGGTGGCGGGCGGCCTCTGGGGTGTCACCAGCTTCCAGTGGCTGCACGTGCAGATGCTGTTCGTCCCCGAACCATTGCGCGGACGGGGCGTCGGCTCGGCCCTGATGGCTTCGGCGGAAACCGAGGCCCGGCGCAGGGGGTGCCGCGGCGTGTATGTCGATGCCTTCAACTTCCAGGCGGCGCCGTTCTATCAGAAGCTCGGCTTCATGCAGTTCGGCGTGCTGGACGACTTTCCGCCCGGGCACAGGCGGCTCTATCTCTGCAAGCGGTTCGACGCTCCCCACGGAACTGCCGGATCGTTCCCCGGCCGGCGGCGTTCACCACCAGCGCAAGCGCGAGCAGCCATGCGGGCAAGCCCGGGCCTGTCCTCAACGGGGCCAAACAAGAGCCAAGGCAACCCGGACGCAGGCGAAGAACAGCACCGCGCCAGACCATAGCGCCAGCCCCGCAACCCAACCCACCGGCCACCCGCCCCATCCGACCCAACCACCAGACGGATAGACTTATCGCGACACCGGGCCAACATACCCCCCATGCTCGCCTTCGCCGACCTGCTGGAGCGGCTGGTCTTCACGCCCTCGCGCAATGCCAAGATCGCCTTGCTGCGGCGCTATTTCGCCACTCAGCCGGACCCCGACCGCGGCATCGGCCTCGCGGCCGTCACCGGCGAGCTGTCCTTCGTCGCCGCCAAGCCCGGCCTGATCCGCGACCTCGCCGCCGCCCGCACCGACCCCGTGCTGTTCGGCTGGTCCTACGACTATGTCGGCGACCTGGCCGAGACGGTCGCCCTGATGTGGCCTTCCGCCGCGACGGGCGCACCGCCGCCCCGCCTCGCCGACGTGGTCGAGACGCTGGAAACCGCCCCAAAATCCGCGCTGCCCGGCATCGTCGCCGGCTGGCTGGATGCAAGCGGTCCGTCGGAGCGGCTGGCACTGCTCAAGCTGATCACCGGCGGGCTGCGAGTCGGCGTCTCGGCGCGACTCGCGAAGATCGCCCTCGCCGAGATCGGCGGAGTCGATCCGGACCAAGTGGAGGAGGTCTGGCACGGCCTCGCGCCGCCCTATCTGTCGCTGTTTGCCTGGCTGGAACAGCGCGGCCCGTGCCCCGATTCGGCGGAAGCGCCGGTGTTCCGCCCGCCGATGCTGGCCCATCCGCTGGAGGACGCCGACCTCGCGTCCCTGTCGCCTCCGGACTGGCGTGCCGAGTGGAAATGGGACGGCATCCGCGTGCAGCTCGTCGCCACCGCCGGCGGCCGGCGGCTGTTCTCGCGCGGGGCGGACGACATCTCCGGCGCGTTTCCCGAGATCCTGGCGGCCATGGAGTTCCACGCCGTGCTGGACGGCGAGCTGCTGGTGATGCGCGACACCCCGGAGGGGCGCAAACCGGCGCCCTTCGCCGACCTGCAGCAGAGGCTGAATCGCAAGGTGGTGGGGGCGAAGCTGCAGGCACAGTTCCCGGCCGGTATCCGCCTGTATGACATCCTGTTCGAGGGAACCGAGGACCTTCGGCCGCTGCCCTTCGATCAGCGCCGCGCCAGGCTGGAAGCCTGGTACGCCCGAACCACCCCTGCGCTGATGGATCTCTCCGAACTGATCCCGTTCAACAGCCTGGACGAACTAAGGGCGCTGCGCGAAGGCGCCCGCGCCGCCTCGATCGAGGGCCTGATGCTGAAGCGCGGCGACAGCCCCTACCTTCCTGGCCGCGTCAAAGGCAAGTGGTGGAAGTGGAAGCGCGACCCGCTCTCCATCGATGCCGTGGTCATGTACGCGCAGCGTGGCCACGGCAAACGCAGCTCCTACTACTCCGACTACACGTTCGGCTTGTGGCGCGGGGACGAGCTGGTCCCGGTGGGCAAGGCGTATTCCGGCATCACCGACCAGGAATTGGCGTTCCTCGATCGCTGGGTGCGCAACCACACCATCGCGCGGTACGGGCCGGTGCGCGAGGTGGAGAAGGCGCTGGTCTTGGAGGTCGCGTTCGACGCGGCGCAGCTTTCCGGCCGCCACCGCTCCGGCGTGGCGCTGCGGTTTCCGCGGATTGCGCGCATCCGGGCCGACAAGCCGGCGGCGGAGGCGGACCGGCTGGAGGGCCTCATGGCCTTGGTGGAGAACCGGCCGGCCATGCCCCGAACCGACCCGGTCGCCGCCGTCGTGCCGTCCTGACGGGTAGGCGCCTGACAGGAAGGTGAGGGAACGTGGCCCTCCCCAGCGCTGTACGACCAGGACCTGTCCGCGGCGTTGAAGTCTCTCACGGCAACGGGGGCGCTGAAGGTCGATCTGGTCGATGCCTATGGCTGATCGATGCGGTCATTGCGAATCCCTCGGCCTACGGTTTCACGAATGTGACCCAGCCGGTTTGGAGCGGTAACCTGACCAACTCGAACAGCGGGACCCCTGGCCGCGACCGGGACGGTCCAGGACGGCTACCTGTTCTTCGATGGCCTCCACCCGACAGCGCAAGCCGACTCCCTGCTGGCCGAGGCAGTGAGCCGGTCGTTGACGGTCTCGGCCTGATTGGCAGGTCCACGTGTCAGCCCGCGGGCGCGTGATGGAAACGCGCGAATCGACCCGCCGCCTGCAACCGGAACCTCGGTCGAGCTGTCCGCTTGCCGATCCAAGGAAGCCGGAAAGGCAGGGCGGGTACGTGCACGTTCGGGCCACCTCGCGCTGGCTTGTGCAAGTGAGCCGAGGGTTTCAGCGTCATGAGCCCACGATGATGCGATAACGCTGACGGGTGGGGGTGACCGGATCAATTTGCCCGGCTAGACTGTCCGGCCTACGGATGAACTGCGAGAGAACGAGATGGCTAAGCCGGACGGCTGGCGCCAGCGCCCGACACGGAAGCGCGGCTTCGATGACGACTTTCAACAGAGTAGCGCGTGGTCCCCGCCTCCAATTCCCTATTCATCGGCGCGATCGGCGCCGACCGCCGCCGCCGGCCCGGAGCTTGAGGCCGTCGTGAAGTGGTTCAATTCGGAGAAGGGCTTCGGCTTCGTCGAAGTCGCGGACGGCTCCGGCGATGCCTTCCTGCACGTCAGCGTGCTGTCGGGCGCCAACGCCACCACGGTCAATCCTGGCGCGAAGCTCAAAGTGCGGCTTGGCCAGGGGCAGAAGGGACGGCAGGTGACCGAGGTCACCGATATCCAGGAGGGCGACGCAGCTCCCGCTCCCCGGCGGGCGCAGCCCGCCTTCGCCGCACCCTCAGTGGATTCCTACGACTCGCCGGAGGTTCGCGGTACCGTCAAATGGTACAACGCCCAAAAAGGCTTCGGCTTCGTGGCGCCCGATGGCGGCGGCAAGGATATCTTCGTCCATGCGACCGCTTTGCAGCGGGGCGGTATCCCCGGGCTGGCCGAGGGACAGGTCGTCCGTATGCAGGTGGTCCAGGGCAAGAAGGGTCCTGAGGCCGCGTCGGTCAGCGTCGACTGATCCGGACGCCGAGCAGGGCGGCGTGGCGGATAGGCGTCGCCGCCATCCGCCGCGCCGGTGCGGCAAGGCGGATGCCGAGCCCTGCATGCTCCCCCCCAATCTGGCCGGGCTGGCTGGATAACTATCGGTTCACGTGGCGTCGGCCGCTCGGCCCCGGTTGGCCAGGAAGTCTATGAAGGCGCGGGTTTTGGCGGGCAACAGCCGGGTCGCGGTGAAGGCGTAGACCGGAATCGGCGCCAGCCCCCAATCGGGCAGCACCGGGATCAGTTGCCCGCTGACCACCTCGTCCCGGGCCATCGCGTCGTCTACCGCCCCGATGCCCATCCCGAGCGCCGCCAGGCGCTTGGCCATGCCCATGTTGTTCACCGCGAACGTGCCGCCGACGTCGATCTCAAGCGCCTCGCCATCTCGGGTCAAGGTCCAGCGCCCGCCCGCCTGGCCCAGCGGCAGGCGGATGCAATCGTGACTGGCCAAAACTGACGGGTGATCGGGGCATCCGCGCGCGCCGAGATACGCCGGGGCCGCATAGAGAGCGGGCTGTACCATGGCCAGCCGCCGGGCGGTCATCGAGGAATCCGGCTGTTCGCCGACCCGGATGGCGACGTCGAAGTGTTCCGACAGCAGGTCGACGCGACGGGGGCTCAGGTCGATCTCGAACGTGATGCCGGGATGTCGCCGGGCAAACGCCGCGACCAAGGGCGCCAGCATGATGGTGCCCAGATCGTCGGCCACCATCGAGACCCGCAGATGGCCCCGCGGCGTCTCGACCATGTCCTTTAGCTGCTCGTGGGCGACGCTGGCAGCCTCGACGATCTCCTTGCAGCGCGCATAGTAGATCGCGCCCGCCTCGGTCAGCTCGATCCGCCGCGTGGTGCGGTTGAGCAACCGCACGCCGATGGCGGCCTCCAACCCGGCGATCCGCCGGGACAGGGACGATTTCGGCATCCCCAGCGAGTCGGCAGCGCGGCTGAAGCTCATGGCATTCACCAGGCTGACGAACAAAGCCATGTCCCGGAGGTGTTCCATGTCCGCCGCCATTGTTCATCCTGTGGAACAATATGTTCCATAAGCGGATATTGTCCATCCGGTTCGACGGCCATAGGTAATTCGGGCTTGTGTTGGTGCCGGGGCGGGCGGCAGATGAGCCATTCCTTTCGACACCATCCGGAGATTGCTGAATGCTGTCCGACGACCGTTACGATACCGGCGCCATCGTGCTGCATTGGCTCATCGCTCTGGCCATCCTGGCCTTGCTGGCGTTGGGCTGGACAATGGTGCTGCTGCCGCAGAGCGAGCCGCTGCGGCCCTCGCTGTTTGCCTTGCACAAGTCGCTGGGCCTGACGGTGCTGGCGCTGACCCTCGTGCGTATTGGCTGGCGCCTTTCGTATCGCGCCCCGGCGCTGCCAGGCGCCATGCCGGCCTGGGAGAAGGCGGCATCGAAACTCGGCCATCTGATGTTCTACGTCCTGATGCTTGGCCTGCCGCTGTCGGGCTGGGCGCTGTCATCCACAAGCAAGCGGAACATTCCGACCATCTTCTTCGGCCTGTTCGAGGTTCCGCGCCTGCCCGTCCTGTCCACTCTGGCGGACAAAGAGCCGGCGCACATGGCGGCCGAGGCCGTTCACAGTCTGGCTGGCTGGGTGCTGATTGCGCTTCTGGTCATCCACGTCGGTGCGGCGATCCGCCATCACCTGGTGCTGCGCGACAGCGTGCTCACCCGCATGCTGCCGCGCTTCAGCCTGCCGTCCTGAAACCACAACAAATTGGAGATCAGCCCATGAGCGAGCCCGTCATTGCCCAGAAGGCACCTTATGCGGTGGACCTGGAAGCCGGCCAGACTGTCTACTGGTGCGCCTGCGGCCTGTCCAAGAACCAGCCTTACTGCGACGGTTCGCATCAAGGGACGGGCCTGACCCCCACGGCCTACACGGCTGGGAAGACGGGCACGGCGTATCTCTGCGGCTGCAAAGCCACGAAGAACCCGCCGCTCTGCGACGGGTCGCACAAGGCGCTGTAGCGGGATCGCCTTCGCCGGGAGGCGATGCCGTCTCCTCCAATCCGGGCCGATCTCGCGGCTTTGGGTTTCGATGTCGGGACCTTCTCCAGCTACAATCGATTGCAAAGCCCGCCGCGCCAAAGGGCGACCGGACGCGGGCGAGGGCGCGGCTAAGCGGAAACGCCGCGCCCGGCTGGATTTGCTGCTTACGAGCGGATGGGTTCGTTCGTGCGGTGCAGGTGACCTGCCCGCTCGGTCGCCCAGCCGTAACGCCAGGCTTTCCGGATCGGCGACGTGACGCCAGGCGCACGTCGCCGATCCGGAAACGGTCTTTCGCCGCCGGGGCTGGACATCGATTTGTCTTGCTTCTACCTGCACAACACAAGGCAGGCACACGGTACGGAACCGCGATATGACCCCCTGGAACCACAAGGCGCGACCGGTGCCGGCGGGCGCTGGCCGACAGCGGACCCGTCGCTTGCCCGAATCAGCGATGCCGGAAACCAACTCGGGAATACACACGGGGGCAGGCGCTACTTCGCGAGCAATAAGTCTGGTAATGCTTTATCTGGCAGCTTTTTCCCTGGCAGCGGTGCTGCTTTTTTTCGTTGCAGCAGGCTATAACGGCACAGATGATCATTTCTATATAGAAGCCGCTGACGGATGGCTTGCGAAGATACCGTTTGTGGGGACCAATCACTGGCATCTTCGTCATCCCTACGTGTTGGCCATCGCCGCAAGTTTTGCGGCCTTCGGACGCACCGAGTTCGCTCTTATGCTGCCCACTTTAGTCGCCTATGCGGCTATTCTGGTGTTGACTGTCTATATGATCAGATCAATCGCGGACGACGTGGCGGCAGCTTTGGCTGCCATATTGGTCGCATCCGTGCCGGTTTTTGTGATCTACGCCCGCAGCCCATTTCCGGACGAAATCGAGGTCGCGTTGGTGCTGCTGTCGCTGTTCCTGTTCTTGCAGGGAGTCGGACGGCGGAACATCTATCTGTTTTTGCTGAGTGGCGCGGTGGTTGGAATCGCCTGGTTGGTGCGGGCAAGCTGTTTGCCCCTGATCGGGCTCTACGGCATCCTGTTTTTGATCAGATGGCGCGCGCCTCGGTATTTTTATATCTCCATGGCTGCAGGGTTCCTGCCGTTTCTGCTGGGAGAATGGGTATTCTTCTGGTTAAACACGGGTAACCCATTCTACAGATTCCTGGTCGATGCCCACAGCCTTGAAATACCGTCAGCCAACATGATCGGAAAAGTGGCCCATGGATTGCGACCGCCATTCAACATCGCTCTTATGGCAAAATGGCAGCCAAATACCGTCCATGTGCATTGGTTGATCGATCCGTATATCGAATTCTTCGTCAATGGGAACTATGGACTAATGTTCTGGACGGGGATACCGGGGGCCATCGTTCTCTGCACAAAACGCTTCCCGAGCCCTGTCAGAGACTTTTCACGTTTGATTTGTGCGCTGGCGATATTATGGGTTTTATGCGAGATCTGGGTACTGAACCTGTGCCCTATTCCGCGCTATTTTGGTCCCGTAACATGGACGGCCTCCGTCATGACGGCATTGTGGTTGCGCGATATGATGTATCACCGGAAGCGGTGGGCAGTGGCTATCATACTCGTGACACTGACCGCGAATATTCTGGCAGTCAGCATGAGGCCGGACCAGGCGCGCGCCGAACGCGTGCTCGCCGATTATGCCGCACACAGTCCTGAGCCCGTTTGGACCAACCTCTCGCAGGGAGCCTTCTTGCAGGACGAACTGAACGTGACCGATCGCGTGCACGTCGCGCCGCCCGCGCTGGTGCCATCGGGAAGTCTCTATGTGGTCACCAAACCCGACTCTGTTTCGCTCGGTATCGCCGGATGGGAGGAGGTGTTCCGTATCCGTGCAACTCCCACGCCGCTGCTTCGTCCGCTCATGGCGCTCGATGGCGTTTCACCAGGACTGGCATCGCTGATCCGCCGCGGTTCACCCGACGTCTTGGTGCTAAGGGCACCCTGACCGGCGATCTGTTTCCCACTTGGGGAATGCGCATCATGCAACCGGATCCGCGTGCTCCAGCGCCGCCTGGTACGGCGTGACAAGCCGGGCGCCGAAGGGACATCCGCCTGCCGGTCCGCGCTCAACGGGCGGCGCGGGCTGGCGCCGGCTTCGGTTCAAGGGCCGGCGTGGGCGATGTCCGCCCGGGTCAGCCGGCAGCCCTCGCGGAGCGGGCCGGCATAGCGCGTCCAGATCTGGGTCTGTCCGAGCAGTGGGACGACGAGGTAACCGCGGAGGAGCAGCCGGTCGTGGCCCGCCAGCCTGATCTGCGCGTCATAGGTGCTGCCGTCGCGCGGGTCGGTGATCCGTCCGCTCCAAACGCCCTGGCCGTCGCTGGTCGTGTGCTCGATGATCGTCAGGCCGCATTGCGGCTGGCCGCGGGAATCCAATGGCATCGCGTCGTCCGGATGGTCGAACACGATGCCGGCGATCTTGCCGCACAAAGCTTCGTCGCAGCGGTCGATCCGAATGACCCCGCCCTGGTTCTGCGTCAGCCATAGTCCGATCGGGCTGGGCTGGTCCTGAGCCCGGGCGCCCAAGGCGAGGCAGGCCAGGCCCGCCGCCAGTCCGAGGACTTTGACGATTCGAAGGTCGTTCAACGCCATGGCTCCGGGGTTCGTCTGTTGACGAGGTGCGACCGATGACCATCACCTGCACCCGTCCGATCTTTGCATGATTTCGCCGGGGGCGCTCGTATCGAAATCGGGCAGGGTGCGCAGTCGCTGCCGGCTGCCAGCCGATGCGGCATCCTGGTCAACCTTACCTCAAGCGAACGTGAGAAACTTAACAGGGTGCGGAAAAAGCCAGCCGATTTCCCTCGGAGGCGCGGCGCCGGGCGAAAAGGAATCGAGAGGCGCCGCTGTGCGAAACATTCGTGCGTTGACTGCAGTGCCCCCGTATCAATCTTTC
>Ga0302279_10001048_pt1 | contig 40378 bp, 35 predicted proteins | sample III_Bog_N3_3_FD_194541 | JGI IMG/M metagenome (GOLD analysis project Ga0302279, IMG submission 194541) | Peat permafrost microbial communities from Stordalen Mire near Abisko, Sweden - III_Bog_N3_3 | ecosystem: Environmental > Terrestrial > Soil > Wetlands > Peat | place: Sweden: Abisko... | reverse complement strand
GTCCTACATCATGTCGTAGCCGCCGCCCATGCCGCCCATGCCGCCGCCGCCGCCGCCGCCGGCCGGAGCCTTCGGCTCGGGCTTGTCGGCAATCAGGGTTTCGGTGGTGAGCACGAGCGCGCCGATCGAGGCCGCGTTTTGCAGCGCCGAACGCGTGACCTTGAACGGCTCGACGATACCGGTCTTGATCATGTCGACCAAGTTACCCGACATCGCGTCGAAGCCCTGACCCGTGGCCGCAGCCTTGACGCGGTTCACTTCAACCGAACCTTCGAAGCCCGCGTTTTCCGCGATCTGGCGGAGCGGCTCTTCGAGGGCGCGGCGGATGATGTCGATACCGATTTGCTCTTCGTGCGAATCCGACTTAATTTTGTCGAACGCCTTGAGCGCGTGGACGAGCGAGCTGCCGCCGCCGGGAATCATGCCTTCTTGGACGGCCGCGCGGGTCGCCGAGAGGGCATCTTCGATGCGGTGCTTCTTCTCTTTGAGTTCGGTTTCGGTCGCGGCGCCGACTTGGATGACGGCCACGCCGCCCGACAGCTTGGCGAGGCGCTCTTGGAGCTTCTCGCGGTCGAAGTCGGAGTCGGTCTCTTCGATCTGACGCTTGATCATCTCGATGCGACCCTTGATGGCATCGGGCTTGCCGCGGCCGTCGACGATCGTCGTCTCTTCTTTGGTGATCTTGACGGTCTTCGCTTGGCCGAGCAGCTCGGGGGTAACCTTGTCGAGCTTGAGGCCGAGCTCTTCGCTCACGACGGTGCCGCCGGTGAGGGTGGCGATGTCCTTGAGCATCTCTTTGCGGCGGTCGCCGAAGCCCGGCGCCTTGACGGCGACGGTCGTGAACGTGCCGCGCAGCTTATTGACCACGAGCGTCGCGAGGGCTTCGCCTTCGACATCTTCCGCGATGATCAACAGCGGCTTCTGAACTTGGACGATCTTCTCGAGCAGCGGGAGGATGTCGGCGATCGCCGAGATCTTGCGCTCCGTGACGAGGATGTACGGATCGTTGAGGGTCGCTTCCATGCGCTCCGAATCGGTGACCATGTACGGCGAGATGTAGCCCTTGTCGAAGAGCATGCCGTCTTTGGTCTCGACGTCGGTCTTCATCGACTTCGATTCCTCGACCGTGATGACGCCGTCTTTGCCGACGGCCTTCATCGCCTCGGCGATCAAGCCGCCGATTTCCTTATCGTTGGCCGAGATCGACGCGACTTGTGCGATCTTCTCAGGCGTGTCGACGGTCTGAACCATCTTCTGCATCTCGGCGACGGCCGCCTCGACGGCCTTTTCGATGCCGCGCTTGATCAGCAGCGGGTTCGACCCGGCGGTGACGTTGCGCAGACCTTCGCGGATGATGGCTTGTGCCAGCACCGTCGCGGTGGTCGTGCCGTCGCCGGCGATGTCGTTGGTCTTCGACGCGACTTCTTTCACGAGCTGTGCGCCCATGTTCTCGAAGACGTCGGGGAGTTCGATTTCCTTGGCGATCGTCACACCGTCGTTGGTGATGGTCGGCGAACCGAACTTCTTGTCCAGAACGACGTTGCGGCCTTTCGGCCCGAGCGTGACTTTGACCGCGTCGGCGAGGATGTTGGCACCGCGCTCGAGTGCGCGACGTGCGGCCTCGTCAAATACGAGTTGCTTGGCAGCCATGATTAGTTCTTTGCTCCAGCCGGAACGCGCTCATCGACAATGGCGAGAACGTCTTTTTCCGAGATGATGAGGTATTCGGATCCTTCGAGCTTGATCTCGGAGCCCGAGTACTTCGAGTAGAGAATGCGGTCGCCGACCTTCACGCTGACCGGCAGGGTGGTGCCATTGTCGAGAACGCGGCCGGTACCGACGGCGAGAACGCGGCCTTCTTGCGGCTTCTCTTTGGCCGTATCGGGCAGAAAAACGCCGCCGGCGCTCTTCTCGGCTTGCTCCACGTGCTCGACGACCACGCGATCGCCCAGTGGCTTAAGATTCACGGAAAACTCCTCTAAACTGTGGTTGGCAGTACTAGCACTTGAGTGCCAGCACCGTCCAGATTAGCAGAGTAAACCCGCGAGTGCAAGGGGATACGAGGGCAATCCCGCTCCGGTTGGCTAATAACCAATACAACCAAGCATTGCCCTACCCGACGCGTAAAGAAGGGGTTTCCGCAGCGTCAAGACTCGCGCGGATGCTCGTGGCGCTGGGGGTTGCGCGCTGCCGGTCGCCAACGTGGGCCGCGATGATTTCCACCCGGCGCGCGCTGCGTGCCCTACGCCTGGCGTGCTGCGCCGTCGCGGCCACGGCCCTCGTGCCGCTCTCGCTGGCGGCGACCACCGGCGTTGCCCAAGCGACGTCGTCCTGCAATGCGACGATCTATGGCGCGGATCTGGGCGGTCACCTGTACTCGTTCACGCCGCCCAGCGCGACCGCCACCTCGGTGGCCGGGGCGCCGAACTACTTCTTCACGATCGCGCGCGGACCGTACACCGGCAACGTCTACAACGTGTCCTCGGGCACCCCGGCAACGCTCTCGAGCTTCAACCCGGTCAACAACGCCTCGGCGACCGTCGGGACCCTCGGCAACTCGTCGGTCCTCTTCTCGACGGGCTTCAACAGTGACGGTCTCGCCTACGTGATGAGCACGACCGAGGTCTGGAGCTACACCGACGCCCCGACCCCGGTCATCGCCTACGTCGGCGTGCCGCGAACGTCCAGCGGACCGTCGATCGGCTCGTTCAGCGGCGGCGATATTGCGATCGACGGCAGCAACCAGGGCTGGGTCGTCGAGACCAGCAGCAGCAACTACAGCTACCTCTACAAGATCGCGTGGGGCAACCCGACGATCCTCACGCCGGTCGCCCAGATCACGCTGGGCGGCAGCAACTACGCCGGCGGCGACCTGTACTCGATCGCGTTCGGCAAGGACGGCAACCTCTACGCCGCCGCCTACAACTCATCGCAGCTGTATGCGATCAACCAGAGCAGCGCCGCGATGACGCTCATCGGCGGCCAAAGCGTCCAACTCGCCGACTTCGCAAGCTGCCCGTTTCTGCCCAGCGTGTCGATCGCCAAATCCGGTCCGACGCAATCGTCGGCCGGCGAACTGATGGCCTACAACATCCAAGTCGTGAATTCGCCGGCCTCGTTTGTAAGCGCGAGCGGCATTCCACTGAGCGACACGGTACCGGCCGGGATCACCGTGCTGCGCGCGACCTGTACGGTAACGGGCGGTGCCACCTGCGCCGCGCCGGTCATCGGCACCGCGACCGGAAGCGGCACGCCCGTGACCACCACCGCCGGTGTCCCGGCCGGGGGCTCGGCGACGCTCGTCATCCTCGGCCGCAACGCGAGCGTGCCGATCGGTACGTCATCGAACACCGCGCAGACGACGGTCAACGGCAACGTCCTCACCTCGACGTCGACCACGACGATCCTCGCCTCCGACGTCGTCAAGACGGTGCAGAACATCACGCAGGGCACGGCCGCCACCACGACCGCGAGTCAGGGCAATCCCGGCGACGTCCTCGAGTTCACGCTCACCTATCAGAACGATACGAACTACCCGGTCACCGGCTTCGCGCTCAGCGACAACCTGCCGGCGAAAACGAGCTACGTCGCCGGCAGCGCTGCGTGCGTTACCGTGCCGTCGGGACTGACGTGCACGCCCAGCGGACCGGCCGGCGCGCTCAACACGATCTCGTGGACGACCAGCGGCGCATCGCTTGCGCCCAGCGCCACGATCGTCGTGAAGTTTCGCGCCAAGATCAACTAACGCGACGCCGCGACGCGTGTAACGTGCGCGTAATGCCGTCGTAACGCGACGGTTAAGCGCCGCCCGAATTACGTCTTTTCGGACAAGCTGCCGTTAATTAACGACGTATCGGCGATTGACTCCGTAGACCACGTACCGTTACCGATGCTAAGGTCACGAACGGCCCGCACGTCACCACGTTGGTCCGGCGCGCCGTCCATCTTGAGGAGCATCATCGGTGCGTCGTTTTCTTGCTTTCATTACGTTATGCGCGGCGTTTGCCGCGACCGGCACGGCCGCGTTCGCGCGGCCCGTCGTCACGCTCAAACTCGTCGCGGAACTCGTGCAAAAGGATGCCGCGGGCAAAGACGTGCTCACGCCGTCGGCGGGCACCACGGTCCACGCCGGCGACCGGCTGCGCTACGAAATCGTCGCGACGAACGCCGGCGATCGTCCGGCCACGGCGGTGCGTCCCACCGACGCGATTCCGGCCGGAACCGAGTTCGTCGCCGGCAGCGCGCGCGGCGACGGTAAGGTCGAGTACTCACTCGACCGCGGCGCGACGTGGTCGACCGAACCGATGCTTGTGGTGCACGGCAAAGACGGCGATAGGACCGTCGCCGCCGATCCCGCCACGTTCGCGGCGATCCGCTGGACAACGGCCTTGAAGGCCGGCGCGGCAAGCACGTTCGCCTTCGACGTGCGGGTGAAATAATGATGAAGCGTCTTCTCGGCACACTCGCCCTCGCCGGACTGCTTTCCGGTTCGATCGCGACCATCGCCGGTGCGGCCACACCCGCCGGCACGGTCATCTCCAACGCCGCAACCGCATCGTACGGCGACGGCACGGGCGCCACATACACGGCGCAATCGAATACCGTCACGATCACGGTGCAAAACGTCACGACCGCCACGGTCGCGGCAGTCAGCCCCGGCACGAACGTCGCGCCCTATCAGCTCGTCGACGATCAGTACACGATGACCAACAGCGGTAACGGTGTCGGAACGTGGACGATCAACGCCGGCGCGGGCACCACGCAAACCACCGGCGGCAACGGCGGCAGCGCGCCGTCGATTTCGTCGATCACGCTGACTACCAGCGGCGGCACGTCCACCAACTGCGCCTCGGGCGCGGGCCAAGCCGCATGCTTGAGCACGTTCCTTACGGCGCACACGACCGCCGCGGCCGACTACATCACCGTCGACATCATCTACAACGACGGCTCGTACGTGCAGCCCACGGGCGCATCGCAGACCGTCGGCACGCAGCTCAACGCGACGATGCAATATCTCGCGGCCAACAACGGCGGCAACACCACGAGTTCGGTGACGCCGGCGACCGCCGCGGTCAACGACACGCTGCAAGCCGACGCGCTCGTCGACGTGCAGAAGACCTCGCCCGCGCTCGCCAACGCCGGCCAAAACATCGTCTATACGATCACCGCCGCCAATCGCGGCTACTTCAACACGCAGCCGATCGCGCTGCCGGGCACCGGTCTTCCCGCTGCCGGCATCGCGATCTCCGATCCGCTGCCGAGCGGCCTGACGTCCGTCACGAACCGTTGGGTTTCGCTGCCGACGATCGGTCTCGCAAACGGCGCGAGCGGCACGGCCGCGCTCTACTACACCACCTCGTCGGCGGCGAACATCGCGGCCGGTACCGCGACGTGGACGGCGATGCCGGCTTCGCTCGCAACGCTCAACACGATCACCGGAATCACCGCCGTTGCCGGCGTGATCTCGGGCGCGGGCAGCACGATGAACGGCACCGCGCAAGCCACGCACGGCGCGTCGACGGGCCCCGGCGCCGTCACGACCGCGCAGGTGACGATCGCCCTGACGTTCACGCAGAAGTCCGGCGAAACCGACGTCAACCTGGCCGACGCAACGATCGGCAGCAACGCCATGCCCACGACACCGGGCACCGTCGTCGCACAAGCGATCGGACCCGCGAGCGCCCAACCGCAGACGGCCAGTGCCGCGAACGTGGGCGCCGACATCGACAATACCAGCAGCACGCCCGCCGGTTCGGGCTATTCCAACCAAGTCACCAACGTTGCGGTCGCGGCCGCGCTGAACATCGGGCCCGGCGGTCAGCCGGCTGCGAGCGGCGCGTTCAGTTACGCCGCCGGCAGCGCGGCCGGTTGGGAATCGGGTGCGCCCAACACCTCGAACGATTACACCACGCTCGGCATCCTCTCGGGTTCCACGATCGTCGACACGGGCACGCCGCCGACGTTCACCGCGACGATCACGACCGGCGGCGCGCCGGCGGTGATTCCCGTGCGTCAAACGATCAAGAACAACGGCAACGTCGCCGATACGTTCGTGATGTCGGTGACCGGCTTCGCCGATACGCCGACCAGCGGCGGATCGTCGTGGAGCGTTGCGTTCTCGACCGCATCGAACTGCGCCGGCGCCACCTCGTCGTTCACGACCGCAAGCGTCGCGGTCGGTGCGAGCACCGACGTCTACGCCTGTTGGACGCCGCCCGCCGGCACCGCGCTGACGGCGATGACCGCCTACGGCGGCACGATCACCGCGACGTCGGTCGCGTCGGGCAACGTCGTGAACAACACGACCAACGACGTCTTCTTCCCCGGCGGCTTCCTGCAAGTGCAGAAGACGATCGCATCGGTAACGGGCACCCCGAGCGCCACCGGCGCACCGGCGTGCTCCTTGACGACGCTGACCAGCGGCTGCGTGATCAACTACCAGATCGCGTACGCACTCGTGCTGCCGAAAGGCTCGGGCACGAATAACGCCTCGCCCGCAGGCGCGACCAACTTCCAGCTCTTCGAAGACGGGAAGAACGGCACCAACGGCGGCGGCACCAACAACTGGGGCGTCATCGGCGCGCTGAACGCAGCGCCGTCGCTGACCAACGGGCCGGCGGCCAATCCGACGGTGACGTACTTTACCGCCGGAGCCGTCGTCACCGCGGCGGGCACCGGATCCGCACAGGGCCCGCTGGGCTCGACTGCGGTACCGGCGAGCACGACCGGTGTGCGCATCGACTTCGGCACCGTCCCGATCGGCGGCACGTCGTCGAGCAGCGGCACCATCACGTTCGGCGTGAAGGTCAACTAACGGCGCATTGCGCCCGTGCGATCATGACCGCAATTCTCCGCTTCGCTGCGCTGTGCGCGCTCGCCCTGGGGGTGACGGCCGGCGCGGCGACGGCGGCGACGCCGGGTGGCGTCGTTATCGGCAACGCCGTGTCGCTGACGTATTCCGACGGCACGAACACCTACGCGGCGCAGAGCAACACGGTCGAGATTACGACCGCCGAGATCAGCGCGCTCGTCGTCTCGCCGACCAACGGATCGGTTAACCCGCTCACCGACGATTTCGCGACGAACCAGCCGTTGACGCGGACGTTCACGCTGACCAACAGCAGCAACATTCCCGACGCGTACACGATCACGGCCGTCGCGACGACGGCCGGTTCGATCGCCGCGATCGCCTTCGCCGGCAGCGGCACGTCGACGCCGGCGAGCGTGAACGGCGCTCCCTCGCCGCTCGTGCAACCCGGCGCGTCGATCGCCGTGATCGTAACCGTCGCGACGACCGGACTGCCGGCCGGCACGACGTTCGAAGTGACGTTGACGGCGCGCACGACCGTCACCGGCACGAGCAACGGTCTCGTCTCCGGCAGCGGCGCGCAGTGGGCCCAAGCGCTCGCCGCACCGCGCTTCGCCGGGATCGCCGGCGGCACCACGAGCATCACCAAAACCGTCGACACCGTGCGCAGCGAAGCCGTGGCGCCGGGCAGCAACATCACCTATCAGATTGCGTTCATGAATTACGGCGCGATGCCGGCGACGAACGCCGTCTTGACCGACGTGATTCCGGCCGGCATCGTCGCCGACCCCACGAGCGTCACGATCAACGGCACCCCCGCCGTCGCGCAACTCAACGGAGCGACGCTGACGGTGCCGCTCGGCACCGTCGCCGCGCAAGCCGCGCTGACCGTTGCGTTCAACGCGCGCGTGGCGGCGACGCAAACGCTCGGCGCGACCTACGTCAATACGGCCTCGCTCGCCGCCGACGGCGTGAGCGCCGTCGCAACGACGCCGGCCAGCATCGTGGCGGGCAACGCCGACATCGTCTTCAACGGCTACACCGCGGGGCAGACGCCGATCGGCGGTGCGCTCGTTGCGCTCGTCGATCCGGTCACGAAGATCCCGGTCGTCCTGCCGGCGACGCTCGCGCGTACGCCGGGCCGCAGCGCGCAGTCGGTCAACCCGGCCAACGCCAATCCGTTCATGACCGGCAGCAACGGCGAGTATGCGTTCGCAATTCCGCCACCCGCTCCGGGCACGACCGCGAGCTACGACCTCGTCGTCTCCGCGCCCGGCTATCTCACGCGCGATATCGGCGTGCTGCTGACGCCCGACGCGAGCGATCTGTTGTATTCGGTCGCGCTGACCTCGAAAGACGGACAGCCGCTCGCGCAAGCGGGCGGTTTCACGCTCACGAGCAGCAACGTCATGCTGGCGAACGTGTTCGGGCTGCTGGGCAATCTGCCGCTCTTCACCAGCAAGCCGATCATCGTCACGAAAACGGCCGACAAACCGGCCGGCGCTGCGGGCGACGTCATCGGCTTCAGCGTCACGATCGTACCTGCGGCCGGAGCGAGCTTAGGTCCGGCCGCGGTCACCGACACGTTGCCGGCCGGGCTCGCGTACGCGCCGGGGACGGCACGCGTCGACGGCGTCGCGGTCGAGCCGGCGCGCGCCGGCAACCAACTTACCTGGAATCTGCCCGTGCTCGGCGCAAACGTCACGCACACGATCGCCTACGCGTGCGTCATCCTGCCGAGCGTCACGGCCGGAACCACGCTCACGAACGCGGTCGCGGTCAGCGCGGGCATCCCCGGTACGCTGCTCTCGGCCACCGGCGCGGCGAGTTTCTCGCTCGTCGCGACGAGCGGCGCGTTCAGCGAACGCGGCACGATCACGGGTCGCGTTCGCGCGGGCGGCAAACCCGTCGCCGGCGTTCACCTGTATCTTGAAAACGGCGAATCCGTCGCGACCGATGCGGGCGGCCGCTTCTCGTTCCACGGCGTGCGCCCCGGCATGCACGTGTTGCGGCTCGACGAGACGACCTTGCCGCCGGGCATCCACGCGTATCCCGACCACCGCTACGACTCCGTGCGCAGCCCCGTGCGCCTGATCCACGGCGTCCTCGACGAAGGCTTGCTGCAGGACGTTCCGTTCGAACTCGAGTCCGCACCGTGAACGCCGGCAAGAACGTTCTGTGCGCGCTCCTGACGCTGCTGCTGCTGTTGCATCCGGCCGGCGTCGTCGTGGCCGCGCAAGCCGCCGAGGCGCCCGGCGCAACGGCGCGCGTGACTGCGGCCCCGGTCGCCGACGCGACGCCGAGCGACGCTGCGACCTTGCCCCCGATCGCGCACAACGGCGACCTCACGCATCTGATCTTCACCGCGCGCGAGGGTCTGGTCGCAACCTTGATCGCGCCCGCTCCAGGCGGCGTGGCCGGCACGCCGGTAACGAAGGTCGTCGTTCAAACGATTGAGGGCGCGGGCGCGGAAGTGTCGGTCGACGGCACCGTCGTGCCCGCAACGCAGCTCGGCGAACGCGCGGTCGACGGCGCCGCGCACACGGCCCGCTACACCTATTACGGCGTGCCGTTCAAGGCCGGACCGAACACCGTCGTCGTCACGGCCCTCGGCGCGGACGGTTTGCGCGGCGTTCCCGCGCGTTACCGCATCGACGGCGCGGGCAAGCCGATCGCCGTGCGCGCGTCGCTCGCGGGCCGGCTCGTTGCGGATGGCCGCACGCCGGCCACGCTGACGATCGCCGCCGTCGACGCGCTCGGCCACTCCGCGCAAGCCGGCACGCAAGTGCTCGTGACGGTGCGCAGCGGCGACGTGCGCCTAGCGCTGCCCGGCGACGATCACCCGCCCGGTACGAACGCGGTGAAACTCAGCCTCAACGCCGACGGAAAAGCGACCGTCCTCGTGCTACCCGGGCCGACCAGCGGAACGATCGCGCTGAACGTTGTCGCGGGCGACATCGCGACGACGGCCGGCGCCTTCGTCGCGCCGTTCTTGCGGCATGCATTCGTGACCGGACTCGTGAGCGGTGGTCTCGGCGCGACGCCGGGCGATGAGGACGGCGACGGCAACGTGGACGGCGGGGCGTCGCGCCGCGGGCGCATTGCGGTCTCAGGCAGCGGCGAAGCGCTCGCTGGGGTCTCGTTGACGTTCGCCTACGACACCGCGAGCCGGCTCGCGCCGTTGCCCGGCGGCGGTCCGTTCGTGGCCGATCCGGCCGACCGTCCCAACCAAACCTACGGGGATGCGAGCACGCAGCGCGACGACGCCGTGTCGACCGCGCGCCTCTACGCGCGGGTGGAAGCCGGACACGATGCCTTCACCTACGGCCGGTTCAACGCCGACCTCGGCGGCGGCGACGCGAGCGCGACGTCCTACCACCAAGTGCTCGACGGCGCGCGGCTCCAGCTCGCCGATGCCGGCGAACGCGCGCGGGCGACGCTGTTCAGCGCGCGCAACGACGTCGCATACGCGCGCCAAACCTTTGCCGTGAGCGGCTTGGCTACGCTCGCGACGTTACAGCCGAATATCGTCCCGGGCTCCGACGTCGTCACGCTGGTCGCGCTCGATCGCCGCACCGGCGCGCCGGTCTCCCAAACCGTGCTCCAACCGAACGTCGACTACGTGCTCGACGACGCCGTGGGCGGCCTGCGCTTCATCCAAGTCCCGCTGCCGTTCGACGCCGCGCTCGATCCGCAAGTCGTCGTCGTGCAGTACCAATACACGGGCGGCGCGACGCAGAGCCGCACGACCGGCGGCGATACGTCGCTACGTCTCGGCGCGTCGAGCGGCGCTCCGACGGCGCGGGTCGGCTACGTCAACAACGTCAGCGGCGCGGGCAACTTCTCGATTTTCGAGCAAGCGCTGAGCGGCACGCTGCACGGCGGCTCGTGGTCGCTGGTGCATGCCGATGCGGCCGGTTTCGCGGGCACGGGTGCCGGCGCGTTCACGAACGGAACGGGCGCGACGACGCACTTCGCGCTGGCCGATACGTCGCGCGCGCTGCGCCTCACCTTGGGCTACGACTCGACGAGCGCGGGCTATCAGAACCCGTTCGGCGGGTTCGCCACGCCCGGGCTGACCGATCTGCGCGCGGCGCTCGCGCACCCGCTGCACGGCGGCGGCGAACTGAGCCTGTCGTTCGACGCTCAAGCCAACCGCGGGCTCGGCAACGACACCACGCAGTCACAGGTCGCGCTGGACTGGAAGCAACGCTACAGCCGTCTGAAGACCCACGCCGGTCTCGGCGTGCGGCGGCAGAACACACCAACCACGGCCGGCGCATCGACCGCGATGCAGGCCACGGCCGGCGTCGATTACGCGCTGGGGCCGAAATCGACGCTCTCGCTCACGCGCATTCAGGACCTCGGCGGGTCGGCGAATGCCGATCTCAGCCAGCCCACGCAGACGATGGCCGGCATCGATCTCGCGGTCGACAAGACCACCCACGCCTACCTGCGCAGCACCTGGAGCGCCACGCCGCAGATCGGCTTTGCCGAATCGACCGCGGCGGCCACCTCCACCAGCGGCACGCGGGTCACGACCTTCGGGATCGATCGCAACGTCGGCCCCAACACGGCCGTGACCACGCAGTGGGCGCTGCAAAATACCGGCAGCGGATCCGACGTCTACGCGACCAACGGCGTGCGCGAGCACCTCTCGCTCTCGAACGCCCTCAAGGGCGATGCCTTTTTCCAGACCTCGCAAGACACGGGCGCGAGCAGCGCCGGCGCATTCAGCGTCTACGGCGCGAGCCTCGCGTACCTGCGGGGCGGCTTTCACGCTTCGAGCGCGTTCCAGAACCGCACCGGCGTCGCGCCGGGGTTCGATCTGCAACTCGGTGCGGGTGGGGCGCTGGGCGGCGGCGTCTCGCTGCTGGGCCACCTCGACGACGCCGTGACGGCCGGACTGCACAACATCGACGCGCGCGTGGGGCTCGCCTGGCGGCCGGAGCGCGACGACCGCGGGGCCTCGCTGCTCGAACTCGAGCGCCGCACCGGCAACCTTACCGACGGCCAGGAACTGGCCGATACGCTGGCCTTTGACGAGGCCTACCGGTTCGGCAGCCGGCTCGAGGTCGACGGGCGCCTGGCCTATAAGCTCGATGGGGACACCTACTATGCGGCCCACAGCGAGCTCGCCGGGCTGCGCGTGGACGAGCGGATCGGTTCGATCTACGATCTGGCGGCGGAAACGCGCACGCTACGCGTGCCCGGGATCGCCGGCGCGGTGCAAACCGGGCTCGCGGTCGAGGCCGGTGCGCGCCTCGGCAACACGCTGCGTTTCGCTGCCGGATACGCCTTCAGCGGAGCCGCCGACCCGGCGTTGTTCGCCGCCCCGACGCACCGCGGTGCCTACGTCACGGCCACGAGCGTGGTCGATCGCATCTTCGGCTGGGGGCGTTAAACCAGTACACATTTGTTACGCAACGGTAACGCGATAACACACCTCGCTACATAAAGTTAAGCGAACGCCAAACTTCGATACGCACGTTGTAAATCACGTCTTTTCCCGCTTTACGGCGCGAGAAACGGCAGTAAGATGACAACGCAGACCCGGTCAACTTGCGAGTTACCGCAAGAAATCAATGCACCGGGCAACGCGTAAAGAAAGGTTTTCACTTGAAACAGCAACTCCTCGCCTCGATCGGCGCAGCCGCAATCGCGGTCGCGTGTGCCCTTCCGGCGTCCGCAGCCAACACGTTCAACGTCCAAGTCAATGCCGCCACCGTCGCGACCGTCACGGTCACCTCGCCCGGCAGCGTCACGTGCAACCCGGGCACCACGGTCACGGGCGTCGTCGCATGCACCAACACCGTCAACGCGACCGGCGCGATCCGTTCGACCAAAGCCGGTACCGCTTCGCTCACGACGGCCGCCGTCGCCAGCACCATCACCGGCACGGCCGGCAACACGCTCGCGGTCAGCGCGATCCAAATGACCTGTGCCGACAACGGTTCGGCCGGAACGCACGGCGCGGCGACCTTCGCCACGGCCGCCGCTTCGACGACCGCCGGAACGTCCTGCGCCTCGTGGGCCGGTCCGAACGTCTTCACCTACAACGTGAACCTCACGTTCGGGATCGATTCCTCGGTCGTCAACGCCGACACGTATACGCTGTCGAGCGGCTGGACCGTCACGGCGTCGACCACCTAATCTCCATGCCGAACAACGGCGCACGGATCTTGCGTACGATCGCGACTGCCCTCGGGTTGGCAGTCACGATCGGCGCAGCCCCGGTGCTCGCACAAAGCGCTCCCGGTTCGAGCCTCTCCCTCACGGTCTCGCCGCTCGTCGTCGAGTTCCGCGCCGGAGCGGGCGAAACGGCAAGCGCAAACGTCACCGTCCATAACGGCGGCAACGATCCCGAACGCATCATCGCCCTGCGCATGGACTGGCGCGTCGCGGCCGACGGCACCGTCCGCGTCGAACAGCCCGGTACCGAAAAAGCCGCGTCGATCGCCGACGACCTGCGCATGGAACCCGCCGACGTCCAACTCGCGCCGGGCGAAACGCGCGACATCGCCCTCACGCTCGATCTTCCCGCCACCTTCCCCACCGCTGCCGCGGTGTATCATAGCGGCTTCTTGCTGCGCGCGGTGCCGCTCAGCGGCGTCGTCAACTTTGGCCCCGCCGCCACCGTCGTCGTCTACGACACGGTCGGAGTGCCGCGGGCGCACGTCACCCTCTCGCAACTTCACGTCAGCTCGGCCGCGAGCGGCGCGGCCACCTTGGCCGCACGGATCGTCAACGACGGCGTCGCCTACGCCCGCATGACGGGCCGCATCGTGCTGCGCCAGAACGGCGCGCTCGTCGCCGATCAAACGACCAGCATCCCGGTGCTCTTCGCGAACGAAACGCGCGTCTTCACCAAGACGCTGAGCGATCTCGCGCCCGGCGCGTATGACATGACCTTCACCGTCGACTACGGCGGGCCGACGCTCATCCAAGCCACCACCGAGGTCCACGTCCGGTGACGATCCGCACGGCCGCGCTTGCCGCCGCCTGTGCGGCCTCGCTGTTTGCCCTGCCCGCCGTCGCCTCAGCCGCGCCGCCGAGCGCCGCCGTCACCGTGACGTCGACCACGCTCGCGTTCACCGCATCCGACTTGGCGACGAGCGCGCTGACCAGTTCGCCGCTCACGGCGTCGGCATCGATCACGTTCACGACCAGCTCCGGCTCCGGCGGCGGGACCGTCACGGTAACGTCGGCCAACCTGCCCAGCGTGCCGACGGGCTCGACCCTCAGCCAGCAAGATTTCACCCTGACGTGCAAACGCGTCAGCGGCAGCAGCGGCTTCACCGCCGCCGCCGCGGCGACGCTCAACGGCGCGACGACCTGCGGCACGCTCGGCGCCGGCTACACGAGCGCGACGGCCACGTTCTCGATTCAACTGACATTGAACGATACCGTCGCAGCGTCGACGCCCTTCGACGCCGCCACGTTCCTCGGTACGTTCACCGTCTCGGCGACGGCCCACTGACGTGCGCCGCGCGTTCGCCTGGCTCGCGCTGGTCGCGTTCTGCGCGCTGACCGCCGTCCCGGTGACCGCGCAACAGATCGCGTTCGTGCCGCGCGCCGGCGCGACGACGTTCGTCGCGATCGCACCGATCGCGCGCCAACTCGGCTGGAGCTTCAAGCGCACGCTCGACGGCGCGATCCTCGACGACGGTACCGGGCCGCAGGCCCTGCGCGTCGGATCGACGATGGTGCGCGACGACGGCGTCGATCTGCCGCTCTTCGACCAGCCGGTCGCCGACCGCAACGGCAGCATCGAACTCGCGCTGAGCGATGCCGCGACGCTCTTTCATCTGCAAGTCCAAAAAAGCGGCACCAGCATTTCGCTCGTGACCGAGCTCGCCTCCGATGTGACGATCAGCGAAGTTCCGCGCCCCGCGACGCCGCCGCCGGCACCGGTCGCGAGCCCGCATCCGCAAGTGTTCGCGACCCCGGCGCTCGTGAGCGGCAACGCCGGCACGGTCGCCGTTTCCGTACTGTTCGACGGCAACACGCGCACCTATCAAAGCAATCTTTCCGGGAACGCCGGCCTCGTGCGCGGATCGGTATCGTCGATGGGCACGGACGCGCTGAGCGCACCGGCCGGCATCGTGACGGTCGGTTCCGCGGCGCACGACATCTCGTTCGGCTCGATCGAGAACCCGCTCGCCGGCAGCATCATCAACAACGGCGCGCTGGTCGGAGTCGACGCGCACCTCGCGCACGGCACGACCCAGTGGGACGCCTACTCCGGCCACACCTATACCGGCAGCCTGGTGGCGATCGAACGCGCGCACGGCGACGTCACCGACACGCTGGCCGAGGTCGCGGACGGCGGCGTCAACCAGCCGCTGTGGCATCACGCGGTCGTCGCGCCGCAGAGCTGGGGCACGGTCGAGGCCGACACGCTCGCCGGAACGCGCGGCGCCGGCGCCGGCATTCGCGCGCGCACGAAAGGCAAAGTCTTCATCGACGCGATCGCGAGCGAAGCGCACGGCACGCTGCCGCTGAGCGACGGCGATCTCGCGACCGGCGCGGTCGTCGGCGACCACCTCAGTTCGGCCACGACCGTCACCGCGGGCTACCTGCGCGCGATGGGCGCGCCGGGCAGCCCGACGCTCGGCATCACGACGCAAATCGCGCACGTCAATCTCGGCGCGAGCGTCTCGGAACATTGGACGAACTTGAGCGCGAGCTTCGGCGGATCGTCGGCCTACGGTTCGCTGTTCGCCTCAACGGGCGCGCAGCGCGTCTTCGGCGCGAACGTCGGCGTCGCGTTCCACAAGGCGCTCGCCGAAATGAACGTCACCGGCAGCGGCGGTTCGACCGACGGCATCTTGCAACTGCGTACCAACCACCCCGGCGTCAACCTCGCCGCCGGCTTCGACCTCAACGCCGGCGTCGTGCGTCCGCTGATCGGCCTCGTGCTGCCGGTCACGAGTTCCCTCGCCTTCGAAGCCGGGCTCGTCGCCGGCCCCAGCGGCCGGCCGGCCCTGCGGATCTCGATGCTGGCCGGCATCCGCGCACCGAAGCCGCGCGTCGCGATGTTCCCGGTGTCGGTCTTCGTGCCCGACGCCACGCACTACGGCCCGCTGAAAGTCTTCGTCGACGGCGCGCCGGTCGCGACGCCGTTCGCGGCCGGCGGCCAGGTCAACGTTCCGGCCGGACACCACACACTCTACGTCGAGAGCGCCGACCGCGCGTACGCCTCGCTGCCGCAGGACGTCGTCGCCGCGAGCCCGGCCAAGGTCAGCATGACGCTCTTCCCGCAGCGCGCGATCGCCGGCCGCATCAGCTTCGGCGGTTCGCCCGACGCCGTGCCCGCCGGGGCGAGCCTCGACGGCATCCGCGTCGTGCTCGAACCCAGCGGCGAAAGCGCGACGACCGATGCCGACGGGCGCTTCGTCTTCGCGCGCGGCGCCTACGACCCGGCCTCGACGATTCTGCTCGACCCGGCGACCTTGCCCGCCGGCTACCTCGCCCCGCCGGCGACGCCGATCGCGCCCGGCGACACCGTCCTCGCGCTGCCGCCGGCCCGCGCGATCGAACGCGTCTCGGTTCGCTGACCGGAGCGAAACGGACCGCTGCGGCGTCCGCGAGAAGGCACCGGAATGAATCGTACGCTCGACCGGCGCGATTGGATCGTGGCCGGCGTCGTCGCGGGTATCGCGGCGGGAATCACCGTTTCGGCCTTCGCCGCTTTCAACGATCTGCAGACCGGCGATAGCCCGCTCGCGACCTACGCGTTCGTCGCGACGGTGTTCGCGGGGCCGCAGGCGCAGGGCGCGCCGTGGGCGGTACCGCTCGGCATCCTGGCCGTCTTCGGCGCCTCGATCGGCTGGGCGTTCGGGTACCTCACCGCAGCGCGCCGGCAACGGCAACTGTTGCGGCGTCCACTGCTCTCCGGCATCGGCTTCGGTATCATCGTCTGGTTCGTGAACCTGCTGGTGCTGGTCGCCGCGAACCGCTTCGCGCCGACGTTCTTCGGCCTCGATCGCGATCTGATCGCGTACATCGCGTTCTTCGGCATGCCGCTCGCGTTCGTCGCCTCGCGTCTGCTGCGCGATCCGTGATCGCCGAATTGCGGATCGACCTCGCCGCGATCCGGCGCAACGTCGCCGCGCTCGCGGCGCTCGTCGCACCCGCGCGCGTGGTGCCGGTGATAAAGGCGAACGCCTACGGTCACGGCTTGCTCGATGTCGCGCACGCGCTCGACGGCAGCGTGCCGCGCGTCGCGGTGTACGAACTCGACGAAGCGCTCGCGCTGCGCGAAGCGGGCTTCGCAACGCCGATCCACGTGCTCGGCCCGGTCGCGCCGGCGGCGCTCGCCGCCGCGCACGCCGCCGATGTCGAACTGACGCTCTGGGACCGCGGCGCCTACGCGCGCGATGCGGCGGCCGCGGTGCGGCACGGCGGCGCACCGCTGCGCGTGCACGCGAAGATCGATACCGGCGTCACGCGCTTGGGCATGCGCGTTGACGACGCGCCGGCGGCGCTGCGTTCGTTCGAGCGGCCGGAGTTCGATCTGGCCGGCGTCTTCTCGCATCTCGCGGCGGCGGAAGAGCTCGACTCGACGTTCACGCACGAACAGCTCGAACGCTTCGCGCGCGCCACGGCCGGCGTTCCCGCGCACGTCGAACGCCACATCGCGGCGACGGCGGCGGCGATGCTGTGGCCCGAAACGCGACTCGACAGCGTGCGCGCGGGGATCGGCATCTACGGCCTGTGGCCCTCGCCCGAAACCGAACGCGTGATGCGCGAACGCGGCTTCGAGCTGGAGCCGGCGCTGGAATGGCGTACCGAGATCGTGCTCGTGCACGAGGTGCCGGCGCACACGCCGGTCGGCTACGGCTGCGCGTATCACACGAAGCGGCCTTCGCGCATCGGCGTGCTGCCGATCGGCTACGCCGAGGGTCTCCCACGCAACGCGGGCGAGAGCGCGCACGTGCTCGCCGGCGGGCGGCGCTGCCGTATCGTCGGCCGCGTGTGCATGAACATGGCGTTCGTCGATCTCACCGAGGCGCCCGGGGCCGGCGCGGGTAGTCCGGTCACGCTGATCGGCGTCGACGGCCCGGCGGCGATGGGCGCGGATGAATTCGCGGCAGCCTGCGGCACGATCGCCTACGAGATCGTCGCGCGCTTACCGGCCGGCGTCCCGCGACGCTACGCCGACGCGGAACCCGCTGCCTCGACGACGCGATTGCGCCCTTCGCCCTTCGCGCGGTAGAGCGCTTCATCGGCGGCACGGACCAGCGCTTCGACCGACGCCGACGCCGGATCGTCCGCCGCGACGACGCCGACGCTGATCGTCACGACACGGTGCGCGGCTCCGTTCCCGGCCGGCAGCGCGACGCTTTGGACGGCCGCGCGCATGCGCTCGGCGACGATTGCCGCGCCGCGCATATCCGCTTCCGGCATGATCACGGCCATCTCTTCGCCGCCGGTGCGAGCGACGTGATCCCGCGCGCGGCCGACGCTACGCGTCAACGCCGCCGCGACGGCGCGCAAACATTCATCGCCCGCCTGGTGGCCGAACGTGTCGTTGTAGGCCTTGAAGTTATCGACGTCGATCGCCAGCAACGCGACGGGCCGCCGGTCGCGCGCGCACTCGCGCAGCACCTGCGCGAAGCGGTCCTCGAAACTGCGCCGGTTGGCGAGGCCCGTCAAGACGTCGGTGAGCGATTCGTTGCGTAGCCGCTCCGCGGTTTCGGCGAGCCGTTCGTAAATCGCGGCCGTTTGAAAGAGCAGGACGAACAGCACGGCGCTCGCAGCGAGCAGAATCGTCAGGCGCGAAGCATACCAGCCGGCCGCGAACTGATGCGAGAAGCGTTGCAGCAACACGTCGGAGAGAATCGAGAGGCACGCGATCGCCAGCCACAGATCGAGGACCGTACGGAAGCGATTGCTCGCGAACGCGACGGCAATCGCCGCAGCCGCGCCGACGCACAGCGCAGCATCGACGAGGTTGAGCAGCAGCGTCGACACGCCGTTGATCGCGAGTTCCGGCAGCCCGTCGATCCAGATCACCGGCGGGACCGTCAGCGCGACGAGCGCGACGCCGGCCCAGGCCAGCCGGCGCTGGACCCGGACGAACGCCGCGCGATCGCTGACGGTGGCTTCGAGGCGCGATCCGCGGACGGCGAAATACGTGCCGATGGCGCCGACGAAGGTCACGTGCCACTCGACCCAGAGCCAGCCGGCGGTCTGCTGGTCGGCCGATAGCCAGACGATGAGTTGGGGCCATAGCCCGCGATAGCACAGCAGATACGGCACCATCACGACGGCCGTGAGCGCGTACCCGCAGGCCAGGACGGACAGGGGGACCGACTGCGTGACGCGGGCCTGCGCCCAGAGCAGCACGGCCGTGATCGCGACCGCGGCGATCGAGAGGGCGATCACGATCGCGAAGATCGGGTACGAGGGGCCGAGCGGACGCTCGATCGCCGGCACGACGGCGAGCGATCCGGCCGCCAGTAGACCTGCGACGACGGCCGCCCGGCGACGGTCGCCCGGCCGCGTGGGCGCGGAGCCCAAATCGAGCGCGAGGCTGCTCACCGGGCGATTTTCCTTACCCGGAAAGCAATTTCCTTAGGTCAGCGTTGCGAGCGCTGCGGCGAGGTCGAGCGTTCCCTCGTAGAGCGCGCGACCGACGATCGCGGCATCGACGTTCGCGGGCGTCCCGTCGCGGAGCGCCGTGAGATCGGCGAGCGTCTTCGCGCCGCCGCTCGCGGTCACGCGCACCGGCGCGAGCGCCGCCACCGCGGCGAGCGCCGCGACGTCGTAGCCCGAACCCATGCCGTCGCGCGCGATCTCCGTGTACACGATACGCCGCACGCCCCACGCGGCAACGTCGCGCACGAGATCGTCGCGCGAGACGCCGGCGTCGTGCTGCCAGCCACGCGTCGCAACGCGGTCGCCGCGCGCATCGATGCCGGCGACGATACGTTCGCCGAACTCCGCCGCGATCGCCCGCGCCGCCTCCGGCTCTTCGACCAGCACGGTACCGAGCACGACCGCCGCCGCACCGGCCTCGATCCGCGCCCGCACGTCGGCCGCCGTACGCACGCCCCCGCCCGTCTGCACCGGCACGTCGACCGCCGCGCAAATCGCGCGCAGCGCCGCCTGATTTTCGCCCGCACCAAACGCGCCATCGAGATCGACGACATGCAACGCCCGCGCCCCCGCGCCGACAAACGCCCGCGCCCGCGCCACCGGATCGTCGTCATACCGCTTCTCACGCGAGGGATCCCCACGCTCGAGCCGCACGCAGCGCCCACCCCGCAAATCAATCGCCGGCAACAACAACAACGAACGCACTAGCCCCGCCCCCTGTCATCCCGAGCGTAGCGCCGCAGCGCGGAGTCGAGGGACAGCCGAAATCGTCGCGCTTGGTGGCGCGCTGCAATCGCCGAGCTTGGTCGCTGTCCCTCGACTCCGCGCCTTCGCGCTCCGCTCGGGATGACAGGGGGCCGCAGCGCGGATGCGCAGGTTCGTCGCGCGATCACGAGAGTGCGAGGGCCAGGAAGTTGTCGAGCAGGACCGCGCCGGTGCGTTGGCTTTTTTCGGGGTGGAATTGGGTGGCCATCACGTTGTCGCGGGCGACGATCGCGGCGAAGCGGCCGCCGTAGTCGGCGCTCGCTACGGTCGCATCGCTATCCGCGACGCGGTAGGAATGCAGGAAGTACGCGTACTCGCCGCCGCGCAGGCCGGCAACGAACGGATGCTCGCGTTCGATCGTGAGATCGTTCCAGCCCATGTGCGGCACGCGCGGCGCGCCCTCGAAGCGGCGGACGTGACCGGCGAAGATGCCCAGGCCCGCGTCGCCGCCGAACTCATCGCTCGATTCGAACAGCACTTGCATGCCGACGCAGATGCCCAAGAACGGCTTGCCCGCGGCGACGACGTCGCGTACCGCCCCATCGAGCCCGCGCTCGGCCAGCGCGTCCATCGTCGCGCCGAACGCGCCGTCGCCGGGCAGGATCGCCGCATCGGCCGCGGTTACGCGGTTCGGATCGGCGGTCAATTCGAAATTCACGCCGCGCCGCTCGAGCGCCGCAACCAGCGAGCCGATGTTTCCGCCGCCGTAATCGAGCACGGCAAGCCGTTTGCTTCCCATCCAAGCTCAGCGCGTGAGCACGCGCTCCACGTCGCCGGGGGCGGCTTCGGCAACCTGTGCGTTTGCGGCCGAGCCGCGCAACTCGCGTACCGAGCGCACGCCTTCGCGCTGCATGATCGCGAGCAGTTCGAGGTTGATACGCTTCGCGATCCCGGGCCCTTGATAGATGAAGGCCGTGAACAGCTCCACGGTCGTCGCGCCGGCGGCGATCGCGGCGAAGGCTTGCGCGCCGGTCGAGATGCCGCCGCGCGCGTGGATCGCGATCCGCCCGCGCGATGCCTCGTACACGGTACGCACGTACTCGAGCGTGCGCTCGAAGAGCACCGCGCCCGAGATGTTGCCGATGCCGCGCGAGAGCCCCGCATTGGGCACCAGATAGTTCGTCGGCAGCGCGACGCCGTCGATGCCGTACGCCATCAGCAATTCGAGCATCGTCAGGCGTTGCGCGCGCTGCGAGTCGTCGACATAGGCGTCGAGCTTCACGCGCAGCGGTTTGCGTTTCAGCGCCGTCATCGCTTTGAGCGCCGGCTCGAACGCCGCCGCTTCCTGGCGCCCGCCGGCGTCTTCGGGATTGTTGGCGCAGCGCTGGTTGATCTCGAGCGCGTCGGCGAGCGGCTGCAAGAGCGCGAACGACGCCAGGAATTCCGCATCGCTATAACCGCCGAAGCTCGCGATGACGGGGACGACCGGTCGACCGTACACGAGCGCGTCGGCGAACGCCTCCACGCCATGCCCCGGCAAGCCCATGCAATTGACGATCGCTTCTTGCTCGACCAGTCGCACGACGCGCGGCGCGGGATTGCCGCTGCGCGGCAGCGGCATCACGCTGCCGACGACGAGGTACCCGAAGCCCAGACGGCTCAGGCCCGTCGTGAGTTCGCCGCCTTTATCGAAGCCCGGCGCGAGGCCGACCGGATTCGCGAAGGTCAGCGGGCCGCAGCGCACTTCGAGGCGCGCATCGCGGAGGGGCGCGCCGCCGAGCAGCCGGCAGAGCGCGGCGTTTTGCAGCACGGGCTTGAACGCCGCGTGCGCGCGCTCGGGCTCCAGGCGAAAGATCAGCGGACGCGCGAGCTGGTAGAGGTCCATCGCGCTACGCGAGCACGCCCTTGGTCGAGAGCACCTCGTCGCCGCCGGTGAGGGCCTTGGCCTGCTGGAACGCCTTCGCGAACGCCTTGAACGAGGCTTCGCACAGATGATGGGCCACGTCGCCGTTCATCTGCACGAGGTGCAGGTTGAAGCGGCCGTTGTCGGTGACGGCGCGGAAGAACTCGCGGATCATCTCGGTCTTGAGATCGCCGAGATTCTCGACGCCGTCGAAGCGCACGTTGAAATTGAGGTAGTTGCGCCCCGAGAGATCGATGCTGCAGGCGACCAGCGCGTCGTCGAGCGGCACCATCGCCGAGCCGTAGCGCGCGATGCCGCGTTTCTCGCCGAGTGCCTCGGCGATCGCTTTGCCCAGCACGATGCCCACGTCCTCGACCACATGGTGGTGGTCGAGGCCGTCGCCGCGCGCGACGACTTGCAGCGCGGTGCCGGAGTGTTTGGCGAACGCTTCGAGCATGTGGTCGAGAAACTTCACGTCGGTGTCGATCTCGATCGGGCCGCCGTCGAGGCCCAAGCGCAGATCGATCTGCGTCTCTTTGGTCGTCCGCTCGATCGTCGCGTGACGGCCGCTCAGTTCAGCGCTCCGTTTGCCGCGGGCGTCGCGTGGCGATGATTGATCGGCTCGAACGGGTGCACGTCGGGGCCGATGTAGGTCGCCTGCGGGCGGATCAGCCGGTTGTTCGCGAGCTGCTCGAGCACGTGCGCGCACCAGCCGGCCATGCGGCCGCACGCGAACATGCAGGTGAACTCATCGCTCGGGATACCCAAGCTCGAGAGCGTCGGCGCGGTGTAGAACTCGACGTTGGCGTAGATCTTCCGGCCGGGCTTCACTTCTTGCAGCACCTTGTCGGCGGCGTCTTCGAGCGCGCGCGCGATCAGGTACCACTTCGTGTGCGATTTCTCGGTGAGCGCCTTGGCCATGCGCTCCAAGTGCTCGGCGCGCGGATCGCGGATCTTGTATTCGCGGTGACCCATGCCCATGATCTTCTCGCCGCGCGCGAGCAACTCGCGCACGTAGGGCTCGGCCTTTTCGGGCAAGCCGATCTCTTCGAGCATCGTCATCACCTTGCTCGGTGCGCCGCCGTGCAAGTCGCCGGCGAGGGTCGCGACGGCCGACGTGATCGCACCGTAGATATCGGCGTTGGTCGACGCGGTGACGCGCGCGGAGAAGGTCGAGGCGTTGTACGAGTGATCGGCGAGCAGCACGAGATACGTGTCGAGCGCGGCCTCAGCTTCGTGGATCGGCTTCTCACCGCTGCGCATCCAGAGGAAGTTCGCGGCGGCGCGCAGCTTCGGATCGGGCGCGATCGGCTCGAGCCCGCGGCGAATGCGATCCCAGGCGGCGACGATCACCGGCGTCTTCGCGATCAAGTTGATCGCGGCGTCGGCGTCGCTGAGGTGCGACCCGTCGGTGCGATGCGGGATGAATTCGCTCAGCGCCGAGAGTGCCGTGCGCAGCACGTCCATCGGCCACGCGTCTTTGGGCAGCGCGTGCAGGATCGCGAACATCGCCGAGGGCAACGGGCGCGCCTCGACCAGCTTCGCGTTGAGGTCGTGCAGCTCCGAGTGCGTCGGCAAGTGCCCGTAGAGCAGCAGGTGGATGATCTCCTCGAACGTCGCGTTGACCGCGAGATCGTGGATATCGTACCCGCGATACGTTAACCGTCCGAGCTGACCCTCGACGTTGCTAAGAACCGTCTCGCCGACGACGACGCCTTCGAGACCACGATCGACCACGTTTCCTGACATGATTTTGCCGAAGTTCCAGGCCTCCGGCGCGCCGCCTTCTTAGACGAGAACGGCGCGGCCCAAGGCGTACTGGATCAGGCGTTCGATCAGCGCCTCAAACGAGATCCCCGCAACCCGCGCTTCGTCGGGGAACAGCGAGAGCGGGGTCAGGCCCGGCAGCGCGTTGATTTCGAGGATGTAGGGCCGCCCTTCGCGCGTCACCACGAAGTCGGTGCGAGAATAGTCGCGGAGGCCGAGCAGCCGGTGGACCGAGAGCGCGAGCATCTGCAGGCGCGCGGTCAGATCGGCGTCGATTGGCGCTGGGACCAGGTGGCGCGAGCCGCCCGGCTTGTACTTGGCGTCGTAGGTGTAGAACTCGTCGTTGGCGATGATCTCGACCAGCGGCAGCGGCTCTTCGCCCAGGATGCCGCTCGAAAACTCGCGCCCGGCCACGAACTCCTCGGCCAGGATCTGGGTCGTCCGGGGCGCCGCCGCGATCATCGCCTTCGTCCACTCTTCGTGGGTGCGGACGATCGAGACGCCGGCGCTCGACCCGCTCGCGCGCGGCTTCACCACCAGCGGCAGGTTGAGCGACCCGGGCAGCAGCGGCAAGGTGCCGCCACTGAGATCGAAGGTGTCCCAGGCCGGCGTCGGCAGCCCTTCGGCGGCCAGCAGCTTCTTGGTCATGTGCTTGTCGATCGCCAGCGCGCAGCTGGTCAAGTCGCTGCCGGTATACGGGATGCCGAGCCACTCGAGGACGCCCTGGATCGTGCCGTCCTCGCCGCCGGTCCCGTGCAGCGCGTTGAACACCACGTCGGGCCGGATGTCGCGCACCGCGTCGACGAAGCGGTCGTCGAAATCCAGCGACTGCGCCTCGTGGCCGAGCGCCGCCAGCGCCTTCATCACGGCCTGACCGCTCTCGATCGAAACCTCGCGTTCGGCGCTGGGCCCGCCCATGACGACCGCGACCCGTACTTTAGGCATCCGCTACGAACTCTCCGACGAGGTGGACTTCGAGGTGCAAGTCGACGCCGAACGCGTCGTCGACCGCGCGGTGAACGCGGGCGAGGAGCGAGCTGACGTCCAGAGCCTTGGCGCCGTCGACGTTGACGATGAAGTTAGCGTGCAGCGTGGAGACTTCCGCCCCGCCGCTGCGCCAGCCCTTGGCCCCGGCGGCCTCGATCAGCCGGCCGGCCCGGTCGCCGGGCGGATTGCGAAAGCACGACCCGGCGTTGGGCAGCGCCACCGGCTGCGTCGCCTTGCGCCGCACGAGCCGCTCCTGGGTCCGCTCGCGCACCGCGGCCGGATCGGCGCAGTCGAAGGCCAAGGTGACGTCGCTGACGATCGCCTCACGCGGCAACGTGGTGGCGCGATACGAAAAGCCGACCCACTGCGGCGCCGGTTCGGGCCGCGCGGCGGTTTGCACGCGGACCTCGCGCACGAACTCGCCGATCTCGCGGTCGGTGCCGGCGTTCATGCGCAACGCGCCGCCGACCGTCGCCGGAATGCCGGCGAGCCCATCGACGCCGTCGGCGCCGAGCGTGGCCGCGTGCGCGACGAGTTGCGGCAGCGATGCGCCGGCCCCGGCGCGCGCCACAACCTTGCCGTCCTCGACGCGCACGTCGAGCGCGTCGTAGTCGCCGCCCAATTGCAGCACGACGCCGCGCATCCCGCCGTCGCCGACGAGCACGTTGGAACCCGCGCCCAACACGAAATGCGGCAGCTTGCGCTTGAAGCACCAGCTCAGCGCGAAAGCGACATCGGCGGTCGAGCGCGCGGCGATCGTCGCGTCGGCCGGGCCGCCGATCTTCCACCACGTCGCGGGTGCGAGCGGTTCGTCGAAACGCGCGCGCTCGGCGAAGCGGCCGGTTAGCGTCGCGCGATCGGCGCTATCGAGCAAGCTCGCGGTCATCGCAGCACGACCGGACGCGCGGCGAGCGCCGCGCCCATGCGTCGCGCCACGCCGCTGATCGAACCCGCACCGAGCATCAGCACGATCGTATCGCCGCTCAACGACGCGGGCAATGCGTCGATCAGCTCGTCGGCCGCGTCGACGTAGCGCACCGGCGTGCCGCTCGCGGCGAGCGGTTCGCCGATCGAGCGTTCGCTCACGCCCGGCAGCGGTTCTTCGGAGGCGGCGTAGATCGGCGTGAGCCAGACCGCGTCGGCGTTCGCCAGCGCGACGGCGAAATCGGCGGCGAGATAGCGCGTGCGCGAATAGCGGTGCGGCTGAAACGCAACCACGACCGGCTTGCCGCTGGCACCGCGCGCCGCGGCGATCGTTTGCGCGATCGCGGTCGGATGATGCGCGTAATCGTCGACGACGGTCAGTCCGCCGGCGTCGTAGACGATCTCGAAGCGCCGGCGCACGCCGCCGTATGCGGCGAGCGCGCGCGCGATATCGGGAAAGCCGACCTTGAGCCGGCGCGCGACGGCTATCGCGGCCAGCGCGTTCTGCACGTTGATCTCGCCCGGCACGCGTAGACGCACCTCGCCCAATTCGACGCCGCGTTCGAGCAACGTGAAGCGCGAGGCGAGCCCGTCGTAAACGATGTCGCGCGCGACGTAATCCGCATCGGTGCGGGTCGCGAACGTGACCGGCGGCGGCGCGGCGTTGCGCGCGATGAACGCGCTGCCGCGATTATCCGTGCCCACGATCGCGCAACCGTCGGGCGGCACGCGCGCGACGAACGTCGCGAATTGCTCGAGCAACCGCGGCAATTCTTCGTCGCTCGAGAGATGATCGTTCTCGACGTTCGTGACGACGGCGATCGTGGGCTGCAGGTGCAGGAACGAGCCATCGCTCTCATCGCTCTCGGTGACGAACCACGCACCGCTGCCGGTCCCCGCGTTCGTGCCGGTGTTGACGGGCAGTCCGCCGATCGCGAACGTCGGCGCGAGCCCGGCGGCTTCGAGCACGGCGGCGGTCATCGCGGTCGTCGTCGTCTTCCCGTGCGTGCCGGCGATCGCGATCGTCTTGCGCGAACCGGTCAGATCGGCGAGCATCGCGCCGCGCGTCTTGATGTCGATGCCGCGTTCGAGCGCGGCGGCGAATTCCGGATTTTCGGCGGCGATCGCACTCGAGACGACGACGAGCTCGGGCGTGCCGACGTTCTCCGCGCGGTGCCCGATCGAGATCGTGGCGCCTTCGGCTTCGAGTTCGTCGATCAGCGCGGTACGCGCGACGTCCGAACCGGAGACGGTCGCGCCGCGCGCCAGCAGCAGCCGCGCGATAGCGCTCATGCCGATCCCGCCGATGCCGACGAGATGGAACGACGACGGTCCGCTACTCACGGGCTCCACCGTTCGCTCCGGTCGCTTCGACGACCCGTGCCGGAATCAGAAGTTCGATGCGGCGCACGATCGCGCGACCGGCATCGGCGACCGACAGCGACGCCGCCGCCGCGCGCATCTGCGCAAGGCGTTCGGGTTGCAGCATCGCGTCGAGAATCCACCACAGGCGGTCGCAGTCGAGTTCGCCGTCGGGCAGCACGACCGCCGCCCCGCGTTCCACGAAGACCGCCGCGTTCGACGCCTGGTGATCGTCGGCCGCAAACGGATACGGCACCAGGATCGCGGGCGTGCCGGTCGCTGCCAGCTCGGCCAGGGTCGAGGCGCCGGCCCGCGCGATCGCGACGTCGGCCGCGGCGTAGGCGTTGGCCGGATCGGGGAGGTAGGCGACCAGCTTGACGTGATTCGCGCCCACGTCGCGCTCCTCGGCTTCCATATACGCGAAGTCGCGCTCGCCGCTGACGTGCAGCACTTGGCGCGTGTCGCCGAGCGTCCGGCGCGTGACCAGCGCCGCGACGGCTTCGTTGATCGAGCGCGCGCCCTGGCTGCCGCCCATCGCCACGATCGTCGTGCGCTCGGGCGCCAGGCCCAATTCGAAGCGCGCGCGGCTGGGGTTGATCTTGCGCTGCAGCGACGCGCGAACCGGCGTCCCGGTGCGCTCGGCCTTGCCGCGAAAGTATGGTGCCGAGGCGTCGTAGGTCGTCCAGACTTCGTCGACGAGGGGCGCCAGCAAGCGGTTGGTAAGGCCCGGCTTGACGTTGATCTCGAGCAGCGCGATCCCGCAGCGCACGAGGCCGAGCGTACGCAGGATGCGGGCCGCGACGACGACCGGGAAACACACGTATCCGCCGGTCGCGATCACCATCAGCGGCTTGAACGCGCGCAGCTCGACGAGCGCGACCGCGACGCCGAGCAGATTGCGCCACACGGTGCGCAAGGTGCCCCACGAGAGTTTGCGCTGCAGCGCTGCGCTCGGCACGAACGTCAGCGGCATCGTCGTGACGAGTTGCGCCTCGAGCCCGTCGCGGTTGCCGAAGAAGCGCGGCTCGTAGTGCTCGGGATCGTATTCCACGCGAATCGCGTCGTCGATCGAGAGCGCCGGATAGACGTGCCCGCCCGTCCCGCCGCCCGTAAATGCAACGCGAAAGCTCATACGTTGTTGCGCCGGGCCACGTTGACGATCAGCGCGGCCGCGATCAGGCTCACGATCAGCGAGGTGCCGCCGAACGAGATGAACGGCAGCGGCACGCCGGTGACCGGCCACGACGACGTCACGACGCCGATGTTGATGAAGGCCTGGATCACGATCAGCAGCGCGCAGCCGACGATCAAGAAGTAGCCGAAGCGGTCGGTCGTCTTTTGCGCGAGCAGGAACGCGCGCACCGCGAACGTGGCGAAAAGCGCGAGCACGATCATCGTGCCGAGCAGCCCGAGCTCCTCGCCGATCACGGCGAAGATGAAGTCGGTGTGCGCTTCGGGCAGATAGAAGAACTTCTGCCGCGAGGCGCCCAGGCCCAGGCCGAAGATCCCGCCGCTGCCGAGTGCCAGCAGCGATTGCACGATGTGGAAGCCGGTGTTCTGCGCGTCCTTCCACGGATCCAGGAACGCTAGGATGCGCGCGCGTTTGTACGCGCTCGAACCGACCATGATCGCGACCGGCGGCAGCAGGGTGATCCCAACGATCACGAGATGCTCGATCCGCGCGCCGGCGCAGAAGAGCATCCCGAACGCGGTGAACATCAGCAGGCTCGCGGTGCCCATGTCGGGTTCGAGCAGGATGAACATGCCGAGGATCGCGGTCACGAGCAGCGCGGGCGCGACCCCGCGCACGAGCGAGCGGACGTCTTCGCCGATGCTCGAGAGCTTCGCGGCAAGGAAGATCACCAGCGCCAGCTTCGCGACTTCCGAGGGCTGGAAGCTCAGCGCGCTCGCACCGAGCCAGCGCCGCGCGCCGCCCGTCTGCAGCCCGACGTGCGGGATCAAGGTGAGCAGCAACAAGAGCGCGGTGATGCCGACGAACGCCGGCGCGATGCGCTTGAGCTTCGTGTAATCGACCCGGTACGCGCCGTAGGCGAAGACGCCGCCGATCGCGAGCCACACCAACTGCCGCTTGACGAAATACGCCGTGTCGTGATACTCGGCGTACGCCGTCGCGCTGGAGGCGCTGAAGACCATCACGAGGCCGATCGCAATCAGGCCCGCGACGGTCGCGAAGATCCACGGATCGGGCGGCGCGAGCCGCCGGCGCTGCGCGACGTGCGGCGGCGGCGCAACGCGGGGCGCGCGCGTCGCTTTAGCGTACACGCTCGGCCTCCGTCACGGCGGCCGCGAATTGTTCGCCGCGATCTTCGGCCGAGGCGAACATGTCGAACGACGCGCAGCCCGGCGAGAGCAGCACCACGTCGCCGGGCTCGGCGAAGGCCCGCGCGGTCGTTACCGCTTCGTCCATCGACGCCGCATACGCGACGCTCGCGCGCTTGACGTGCTTGGCGATTTCGTTCGCCGTCTCGCCGATCAGCACGACGGCCTTGGTGCGCGAGGAGATCGATTTGCCCAGCTCCGCGAAATCGGTGCCCTTGCCTTTGCCGCCGGCGATCAGCACGATCGGCCGCTCGAACGAGCGCAGCGCCGCGATCACCGCGCCCGGATTGGTGGCCTTGGAATCGTCGACGTAGAGGATGCCTTCGTTTTCGGCCACGGTTTCGAGCCGGTGGTGCAGCGGCTTGAAGGCGCGAATCGCATCGACGATGGCCGCGCGGTCGAGCCCGGCGGCGAGTCCGACCAGGATCGCGGCCATCGCGTTATCGACGTTGTGCGCGCCGTGCAGCGGGATCTCATCGACGTTCATGATCTCGACCGGGCGCGGGTCGCCGGCCGGCGGCGCGTACACGATCGTGCGTTCGTTGCGGATGTAGAGGGTGCTCTGGCGGTGCGGTTCGCGCGAGAACCACAGCGCGCGCGCGCGGATGCGGTTGCCGTCTTCGCCCGGCGCCGAGGCGACGATCGGATCGTCGAGGTTGCCCACGAACGTATCGCCCGGACCTTGGTTGGCGAAGATGCGGAACTTCGCTTCGGTGTACTCATCCATCGAGTGATAGCGGTCGAGGTGGTCGGGCGTGATATTGATGATCGCGGAGATGCGCGGCTTGAACGAGCGAATCGATTCGAGCTGAAACGACGAGACTTCCGCGACGACCCAATCCTCCGGCTTCGCGGCGACGGTCTCGTTGATCAGCGCGTTGCCGATGTTGCCGCCGACGTGCGTGATGAAGCCGGCCTGATGGAACAGCGCGCCGATCAGCGCGGTGGTCGTCGATTTGCCCTTGGTGCCGGTGAGCGCGACCATCGGTGCCTTGCACAGCCGGTAGGCGACTTCGACTTCGCTGAACACCGGCACGCCCGCGGCCTGCACGCGCCGCACGAGTTCGCCGTTGAGCGGGATACCGGGCGAGAGCACGGCAACGGTGACCTTGGGCAAGACTTCACCGAGCGCGTCGGGCGCGACGAACGGCACGTTGGCCGCCTCGAGTTCGGCCAGTGCTGCGGTCAGCGAGGCGCGCGAGCCTTCGTCGGTCGCGTACACCTGCGCGACGAGCGGTTGCAACACGGCGACGCTCGCGCGTCCGCTGCGGCCGAGGCCGATCACGAGGACGCGTTCGTTGCTATCGAAGCGGACGCTGTTGGGAGGGGTCGTCATGCACGCACCACGATCACGAAGCCGATGATTCCTAGACAGAGCGAAGCGAGCCAAAAGCGCCGGGTGACGGCCGTTTCCGGCCAACCGCCCAGTTCGAAATGATGGTGCAGCGGACTCATGCGGAAGACGCGTTTGCGCGTGGTCTTATATGAGGTGACCTGCACGATGACCGAGAGCGTCTCGGCGACGAACACGCCGCCGATCAACGGCAGCAGCAACTGCGTGCCGGTGAGGATCGCCGCGCCGGCGAGCGCCGCGCCGAGCGCGAGCGAGCCGGTATCGCCCATGAACATCTTCGCCGGATGCCGGTTGTAGAGCAAGAACCCAAGCACCGCGCCGAGCGTCGCCGCAACGACGCACGCGACGTCGCCGTTGCCCTGACGCACCGCGACGACCGCGAGCACCAGCAGCGGCGGCACGATCGTGCCCGACGCGAGGCCGTCGAGGCCGTCGGTCAGGTTGACGGCGTGCGTCGTCGCGAGAATCACGCCGAGCGAGAGCGCGTACCAGAGCCAATACGGCACCGCGCCCACGAACAGCAAGCCGCCTTCGGGCAGCGGGCCGGCGAAGGCGAGGAACGCAACGCCCACAAGCGCGGTCGCGAGAAATTTCGTGCGCGCGTTGAGCCCGCGATTGCGGCCGCGGCGAATCGCGAGATAGTCGTCGATGAAGCCGATCGCCGCGGAGCCCGCGATGAGGCCCGCGTACGCGAGCGAGCCGGCATCGCGCGTGAGCGCGACGGCGACCAGCGGCGCGAGCAGAAACAGCAGGCCACCCATCGTCGGCGTGCCGGTCTTCTTCTGATGCGTCTGCGGCGCGTCTTCGTAGGCTTGCTGGCGATACGCGAGCTTGCGCAAGAACGCGATCAGCGGCGCGCCGAGCGATGCGGAGAGCGCGAGCGCCGCGGCAAACGCGATCACGTACGGCGCGCTCATGCGACGCGCACCAGCGGATTGGGTCCCATGCCGCGCCAGGCGAGGATCACGAGCGGCGTCTGTTCGTCGCCGTTGCCGGCGGGATTGTTGAGCAGCGCCGTCTCGACGAGTTCGCGGATCAGCTGGGGCGAGGCGCCGAGGGCCTTCGCGCGGCGCAAGTCGTTGGCGTCGACGACCGCCACGTGCAGGCCGAGCGCATCGGCGAGTTCCGCGCTGACGCGATCGGGATCGGCCGGCCCGAGCACGATCGCGCGCTCGTAGGGCGCGAGGGTGCCGGTATAGCCGTCGATCGCGGCGATCGCTTCGCCGAGCAATTCGTAGAACACGCCGCGCCGGCCGGCGAACCGCCCGGCGGCGTGCGCGAGCGCCGCGCCGGCGACGCGCCACGGGCCGACCTGATCGATCACGAGTTGCAGCGATTCGGGCTGGTTGATCGTCGCGAGCGCGCCCGCGCGGCGCGCCAAGGTGCGCGCGAGCAGCGAGGGCCGGATCGTTTCGGCACCGATGAAGCGGCCCTGCGCGATCGCCACGGCCGTCTCCGCAATCGCGACGACGTCGCCCGGACGCGCGAGCCCCTTGAGCGCCTCGCGCATCAGCTCCGCGAGATCGTCACCCTTGACGATCAGGCGCGTGCGGACCGGAATCGCGACCAGACCGTCGGGCAGCGCGGGCTCGCGAATCGCAATTGGAATCATGCGCGCAACCCCGCGACGATCTGCTCCATGCGATACATCCGCGAGCCCTTGAGCAGCACCAAGTCGCCGGCATGGGCGTGCGCGCGCAGCCACGCAATCGCCTCGTCGTTGGACGCGTAGGTCACGAGCGACGCGGGCGCGATCCCCGCGCCGAGGGCACCGGCGGCAAGCGAACCGGCGTGGTCGCCGCCGACGAGCACAATGTCGGCCGCCGCGGCCGCCGCCGCGCCGACGCGTTCGTGCATCTCCGGCGCTTCCGCGCCGAGCTCGGCCATGCTGCCGAGCACCGCGATGCGCCGGCCGGCACGTTCGCGCGCGAACGCCGCGAGCGTGGCGAGCGCGCCGCTCATCGATGCATTGTACGCATCGTAGATCACGTCGGGACCGCCGGGCGTGCGCACGCGCTCGTAGCGGCCGTCGGGCAATGCGAACTGCGGCTTCGCGGCCGTCACGGCGGCGGGATCGACGCCGGCCGCCCACGCGGCGGCCAGCGCCGCGGCGAGGTTGCGCCGGTTATGATCGCCCGGCACGTCGACGTGCATCGGCAGCGCGCGCACCACGCCGGCCTCAATCGCGAGCACGTCGTCGTGGCGCACCACAACGGCGCGCGCATCGCCCTCGGGCCGCTCCGCGTCGATGCCGAACCACACCGGCGCGCTCGCGAGCCCGGACGCGCGCTCGCGCGAGACGGCGTCGGCGAGACCGAGCACGGCCTGCGCGCCCGCGTCGAACAGGCCCCATTTCGTATCCGCGAGACGTTCGCGCCCGCCGACGATCTCGAGGTGCGCTTCACCGACGTTCGTCAGCACCGCGACGTCGGGCCGCGCGGCGGCGATCAGCGGCTCGAGGTCGCGATATTTGCGCGCGCCCATCTCGACGATCGCGACGCGCGGATCGGCATCGTCGAGCGCGAGCAAAAATTTCGCGACGCCGATCTCGTTGTTCTCATTTTCCGGCGTTGCTGCGGCGGCGTGGCCCGCTGCCTCGAAGGCTTGGCGCAGAAACGCCTTGGTCGTCGTTTTGCCGGTACTGCCCGAGATCGCGACGACCGTGCCGCGCAGGCGCGCGCGAGCGAGCGTGGCGAGCGCGAGATACGCGGCCAGGGTGTCGGCGACGACGATGCCGGCCAGCCCCTCGGGCAATGCGGCCGCATCGTCGACGATCGCCGCCGACGCACCGTTCGCCGCAGCGGCCGCCACGAACGCATGCCCATCGAAGCGCTCGCCGCGCAGCGCGAGGAACGTTTCGCTCGGGCGGATCGCGCGCGTGTCGGTCGAGACCGCAATCGTGCCGGGCAGCCGGTCGCGGTTCACGACCGTCCCGCCGAGCGCCGCCAGCGCATCGTTCGTCGGCAATCTCATGCGCGCAGCGCCTCCGCGCGCGCGGCGAACGCGTTCCGCACTTCGTCGCGATCGTCGAACGGCAACCGCCGGTCGCCGATTATCTGGTAGGTCTCGTGCCCCTTGCCGGCCACGACGACCGTATCGCCGGCGCGCGCATCGTCGATCGCGCGCCGGATCGCAGCGCGGCGATCGAGGATCACCTCGGCCGTGATGCCGCCGGCCACGGCCGCAGCGATCGCGGCGGGGTCCTCGCCGCGCGGATTGTCGCTCGTGACGATCACCGCATCGGCGCTCTCGGCCGCGACTTTGCCCATTTCGGCGCGTTTGCCCGCATCGCGGTCGCCGCCGCAGCCGAACACGACGATCAGCCGGCCGCGCGTCGTCTCGCGCGCGGCGCGCAGCACGTTCGCGAGCGCGTCGGGCGTGTGCGCGTAATCGACGATCGCATCGATCCCGAGCGCGCCGATGCGTTCCATGCGCCCCGGCACAGCGGGCGCCGCCGCCACGCCGCGCACGATCGCGTCGTCTTCCACGCCCGCGACGCGCGCGAGGCCGATCGCGGCGAGCGCGTTTGCGACGTTGAAGCGGCCCGGCAGCGGGAGCGTGAAGCGCATGCCGGCCGCCTCGAAGCGCGTGCCCTCGCCCGCAAGCTGCAGGTTCGTCGCGCGCAGATGCGCGGGACCGTCGAGCGCGTAGGTCAGTGCGGCCGGCAGATCGCCGGCGAAGTCGCGGCCCGCCGGATCGTCGACGTTGAGCACGGCCAGGGGCGTGAGATCGAACAGCCGCCGCTTCGCGCCGACGTAGGCCGCGAACGTCCCGTGGAAATCGAGATGATCGCGGCTGACGTTGGTGAGCGCGGCCGCGGCGAAGCAGACGTCGTCGACGCGTCCGAGCGCGAGCGCGTGCGAGGAGACTTCCATCGCGACCGCGCGCGCGCCGGCCGCGCGCATCTCGGCCAGCACGCGATGCAGATCGAGCGCGAGCGGCGTCGTGTTCTCAAGCGGCCAGGTGCGTTCGCCGAACGCGCCGCCGAGCGTCCCGATCACGCCGCACGGCACGCCGGCCGCATCCGCGATCGCGCGCACGAGATAGGTCGTGGTCGTCTTGCCGTTGGTGCCGGTCACGCCGAATACCGTCAGCGTTTGCGAGGGCTGGCCGTAGTAGGCGGCGGCCAGGCGCGAGATCGCAACGCGCGTATCGGGCACGACGATCTGCGCCACGTCCGTTTCGGTGGGCTGCTCGACCACGAGCACGCTCGCGCCGCGCGCCGTCGCGTCGGCGAGATAGTCGTGGCCGTCGACGTGCTCGCCGCGCAGCGCGACGAAGACGCTGCCGGGCGTCACGCGGCGCGAATCGGCGGCGATGCCCGTCACGCTCGCGGGCAGCGTGCCGGTGACGCGCGGTGCGTCCAAAGCGGCGAGCAAGGGCCGAAGCTCTCGCGTCATCGTGTCGCCTTCGCCGCAAGCTTTGGGCGGACCAAGCGCGGGGCGCTCGGCAGCACGTTGTCGTTGAGCATCGCCGTGCGCGCGAGCTGGGCGAAGATCGGCGCCGCGATCACCGAGCCGTAGTAGGCGCCGCGCGGGCGCGCGATCTTCACCAGGATCGCGTAGCGGGGTGCGTCGGCCGGCACGTAGCCGATGAACGACGCGACGTATTCGCCCGGCTCGTAGCGGCCGTTCTCCACCACCTGCGCGGTGCCGGTCTTGCCCGCCGTGAGGTAGCCGGGCGTCTGCGCGGTCGGATTGCCGGTGCCCCAAACGACGACCGAGCGCAGGATGTGGCGCAGCTTCGCCGCGGTCGCCTCCGAGATCACGCGCCGCTCGACCTCGGGCGGGTAGCTGTAAATCACGTTGCCGCTTGCGTCTTCGAGCGCGTGCACGAGCCGCGGCCGCAGCAGGATCCCGCCGTTGGCGATCGCGGCGTAGGCGCGCACGAGCGCGAGCGGCGTGGTCGAGATGCCGTGGCCGAACGAGATCGTGGCGAGCGAGCTGCCGCTCCAATCGCTCACCGCCGGCACGATGCCCGGATTCTCACCCGGAAACTCGACCTTCGTGTAATCGCCGAAGCCGAAATTGCGGATCATGTTGTAGAGCGTCGGCGCGCCGATCGACATCCCCACTTCAGCCGCGCCGACGTTGTGCGAGTAGGCGACGATCTGCTCGAGCGTCTCGGTGCTGGCGGAGCCCGCCATGAAGCCGTCTTCAGCGTTGTGGATCTTGCGGTCGCCGACATCGAGTTCGTCGCGCGCGGGGAAGCGCGAGGCCATCGTCACTTTGCCGCTCTCGAGTGCGGCGGCGGCCATGATCAGTTTGAACGTCGAGCCGGGTTCGTAGGCGTCGACGACGGCGCGGTTACGCCACGCATCGGACGACGCTGCGGAGTAGTGGTCGGGATCGAAGTCGGGCGTGTTGGCCATCGCGAGGATCTCGCCCGTGTGGACGTCCATCACGATCGCGGTGCCGCTCTTGGCGTGCCAGGACTTCACGCCGGCATCGATCAGCCGCTCCGCTTCGAATTGGAGGTAGGAGCTGAGCGCGAGCACGAGCGTCTTGCCCGGCACCGCTCGCTCGACCATCGTCGTATCGCCGAACGGGATGGCGCGCCCGAATTCATCGGCCTCGACGCGCATCGTGCCCGGCGTGCCGCGCAAGAAACTGTCGAAATCGTACTCGAGCCCGTCGAGCCCGTTCTCATCTGTGCCGACGAAGCCGAGCACGGTCGAGGCGAGATGGCCCGAGGGCGCGTAGCGCACGCCGGTCTCTTCGGCTTTGAGGCCGATGCCGTCGACGCCGAGCGCCTCGACGCGTTGCGCGACGTCGTGCGGAATCTTGCGCTTGAGCCAGCGGAAGGGCACGGGCTCGCGCAGCGCCGCTTCGATGCGGTCGGGCGGATAGCCCAGGATCGGCGCGAGCTTCGCGGAGAGATCGGGAATCTGCGCTTCGTCGATCGAGGTCGGCACCGCGTAGACGCTCTCGGAGGGCAGCGAACGCACGAGCACGTTCCCGTCGCGATCGACGATCGAGCCGCGCTTGGCGAAGGAGTCGACGGTCTCGCTATGTTGCTGCAGTGCGAGCGCGGAGAGCGTGCCGCTCTGGCGGATTTGCACGTCGGCCAAGCGGAAGGTAAGCCAGGCCGTCACGGCCAGCGTGATGAGAATAGCAAGCTTCGCGCGAACGATCGGAACGCGCGCGAACGCCCGGTTGGCCATTCAGCGGTGAAAGAATGCGCCCAGGAATGCGATGCCGTTAGCGGGCGGAGCGACGGCGGGACGCGGCACGTCGACGATCGCGTACGCCGTCGGGTCGTGCAGATGCAGCCGGTTCGCGACGTCGGCGAGCCGTTCGCGCGATTCGAGCTGCGCGATGCGATCGTCGAGGCGCGTCGTCTCGGCCTGGAGGTCGGCCTTTATCTGCGTGTCGTGCGCGAGGGTGTAGTTCAGCGCCGTGAGGTTGCCCATCAGCAAAACGTAGATCATCACCGGCAGCAGCACCACCGCGACGATCGTCGCGATGCGCAGCATCAGCGTGTAGCCGTGCGCGCGCGTGCGCCGGGCGCGCCGGCGGGCGGCTTCGCGCGCGCGGACGTAGGTGCGGTGCGGCGGCGGATCCGGTTTCCGCTGCGGGATCGCCTTATATGCAATCACGCGGCTTCCTCACTTTCGACGACGGCGACGCGCAGTTTCGCGCTGCGCGCGCGCGGGTTGGCGGCCAGTTCCTCGTCGCCCGGCACGACGGGTTTGCGCGTCAGCGGCTGCAGACGCGCGTCCTCGCGAAAGAACAGCTTCACGATGCGATCCTCGAGCGAGTGAAAACTGATGACGGCGATCCGCCCGCCCGGCCGCACGACGCCCGCCGCGGCATCGAGGCTGGTCTGGAGCGCACCGAGTTCGTCGTTGACCGCGATGCGCAGCGCCTGGAACGTGCGCGTGGCGGGATGCACGCGCTCGCGCTTGCCGCGCACGTGCACGACGCCGGCGACGATCGCCGCCAGCTCGCCGGTGGTCTGCGGCAGCTTCGCCTTGAGGGCGCGCGCAATGCGACGCGACGCGCGTTCCTCGCCGAACTGGAAAATCGCGTCGGCCAGCTCGACTTCGTCGCGCGATGCGATGAACTCGGCGGCCGTTTCGCCCTGCGTTGGATCGAGGCGCATATCGAGCGGCGCGTCGACGCGAAAGGAGAAGCCGCGCTCGCCTTCGTCAAACTGCATCGAACTCACGCCCAAGTCGTAGAGCACGCCGTCCGGCGCGGTCACGCCACGCTCCGCCAGCGCCGCCGCCAGTGTGCGGAAGTTCGCGTGGATTAAGGTGAGGCGCGGGTCGTCCGGTGCATGCGCCGGCGCCGACGGATCCGCATCGAACGCGAACAGCCGGCCCTGCGGACCCAGTTGCTCCAGGATCAGCCGGCTGTGGCCGCCCGCCCCGAAGGTCGCGTCGACGTAGGTCCCCGCCGGGACGATCGCCAGCGCTTCGAGCGCCTCGGTTGCCAGGACCGGCGTGTGCAGCGGCACCCACTAATACAGTCCCAGCTCGGCGCGATAATCGGCATGGTCGCCGGCGCCCGCGGCGGCCGCGGCCACGTAGCGGTCCTTGGCCCAGACCTCGACCCGGGTCAGCGAACCGACCGAGGTGACGTCCTTGTCGATCCGGGCCCAGGCGCGCAGGGCGGGCGGCAGCACGAGCCGGCCCTGGTTATCGCACGAGAGCTCTTCGGTGTGGGCGAACAGGTGGCGGACGAAGGCCCGGTAGCGGGCGTCCTTGACCGGCGCCGCCTCGAGGCGCGCCGCGAATTCCGTCCAGATCGAGGCCGGGTAGAGCACCAGGCACGGGTCGGGCTCGCCGATCGTTATAAAGAAGCCGGTGCCGAGGCGCTCGCGGAAGCGTGCGGGGACGACAAGACGACCTTTATCGTCAAGGCTATGTTCCACCGAGCCGGTGAACAGGGGCCGATCCGCTGCCAAAGGGTCACTCCACTAGGCACCATTGCCATCCACTGGCTACCACTATAGCCCACTCGTGGGGTGGGAGCAACCCTTGGCGTGTGTACAAAAAAGTGAATCGAACGCTTGTTCGCTAGCGCTGCGCTGCGACGAGCGGCGGCGACTTGATTCAGCCGTCCCGCCTCAAAGACTTAGCCATCGAGCAGTAGAGTGTTTCGGAGCATTTCGATCGTCGGAAATAGTAGGCTGCGCGAGTTGGCATGCCAACGTCGCTGAGGGTTCGTTAGCGCGGGCCGCACGCGAACAACGTCACGAAGCAAACCGCGTCTCATACGTCGGCTCCAGCGCCGCGAACGTCGACCCGATCTCCGGCACTTCGCGCTCCTGCAGATTCGCGACGAGCCGGTCGAGCAGCGTGTGCCAGCCGGCGCCGAATTGCGGGCGCGTTGCGGTCGGGAGGCGGCGATGCAGCAGCACGAGGCGGACCTGATCGCCTTCCGTCGCGAGTTCCCAGCGCACGAGGGCGTCCATCACGGGGCCGCGTTCGCGGTTGGGCTCGTCCCAGGTGTACTCGAGCACGTGCGGCGGATCATACGCGGTCACCTGACCGCTGATGCCCATGTCGAAGCTCACCGCGCCGCCGACGGCCGGTGCCACGCTGCCGGGGATGAACCACAGTGGGAGGCGTTCGGAATCGGTGAGATACGACCAGACGCGGTCGATCGGGCCGGGGAGCAGTCGTTCGAAGCGGACGGCATCGCCGCCGACGAGGGTGCCGAGAGCTGCAGTCATGATGCGTCCTTTTCTGCGGTGAGTGCGCGTTCGAGCGCGGTGAGGTGCCGCGACCAGAAGTGGCGGTAGCGGCTGAGCCAGGCGTCCATCTCCTCAAGGCCGCGCGGCTCGAGGGCGTACATCCGGCGCTGCGCGTCGCGACGCACGCGGACCAAGCCCGCATCGCGCAGCACGCGCAAGTGCTGCGATACGGCCGGCTGCGAGAGCGCAAAGCGCTCGCCGAGGTCGCCGGCTGCGTATTCACGCTCCGCGAGAAGCTCCACGATATGGCGGCGGGTCGGATCGGCGAGCGCCGTAAAGGCCTGCATGTCCGTCAGTATATCGTCTTTAGCTTATATTCGTCAAGACTTATTTTAAGGCCGCCGCCCGGCGGGTAGCCGCATGACGACCGCCGCAGCAGACACCTCGGAAAATGGAGGCAAAGGATGGCATGCGTTCGCGTTAACGGCTTTACCGTCTCGCTCGATGGCTACGGAGCGGGTCCGGATCAGGAGCTCAGCAACCCGATGGGCGTCGGCGGCGGGGAACTGCATCAGTGGCTCTTCCCCACTCGGACGTTCCAGCGCGGCGTCTTCGGCAACGCCGACGGCACGACCGGAGTCGACGACGATTTCGCCGCCCGCGGCTTTGCGAACGTCGGCGCGTGGATTCTCGGGCGCAACATGTTCTCACCCGATCGCGGCGACTGGCCCGACCCGAACTGGAAGGGCTGGTGGGGCGAGAACCCGCCGTATCACGTGCCCGTCTTCATCTTGACCCATTACGCGCGTGCCCCGATCGAGATGGAAGGCGGCACGACGTTCCACTTCATCACCGGCGGCATTCACGAGGCGCTGGATCGGGCACGCGAAGCCGCGGGCGAAAAGGACGTCCGCATCGGCGGCGGGCCGGCGACCGTCCGGCAGTATCTGCGCGAGGGCCTCATCGACGAACTGCACGT